>ERZ1034363.734-NODE-734-length-20799-cov-6.322797_pt1 | contig 20799 bp, 22 predicted proteins | sample MGYA00520616_ERZ1034363 | MGnify/ENA primary metagenome ERZ1034363 (study PRJEB33736, sample SAMEA104284506) | Azolla filiculoides | biome: Urban; feature: Water surface; material: Ditch water | place: Netherlands | collected 2015-10-28 | depth 0-0.1 m ... | reverse complement strand
ATGGGCTCGAATGTGGGCACCTATGCGATCACTACATCGGCCAACAACTTGGCAGCAGCGAACTATCAATTCACCTACGCGGACGGCAGCTTGACAGTCAGTCCTCGTCCGATCGCGGTGACGGCTGATAACCAAAACCGTGCTTATGGTGCAGCCAATCCGAATTTGACCTTTTCGGTGGCTGCAGATGGTGTGGGCTCCAGCCGTGGTCTGTACAACAGCGACACCTTGACGGGCACTTTGGCTACTGCAGCCACGGTCAGCACAGGCGTGGGCACGGTAGCTATTACGCAAGGGACCCTGACGAATGTGAACAACAGCAATTACGTCATCACCTACAACGATGGCGCACTGACGATTGGCAAAGCCACGCTGACCGTTACCGCAGACAACCAAAGCCGGGTGTACGGCAACGCCAACCCGACCCTGACGCAAACCATCAGCGGTTTCTTGAACGGTGACGACGTCAGCATGGTGAGCGGCAGCGCCAACGCCAGCACAACCGCCACAGCCAGCACCGGCGTGGGCACGGCCACCTTGACGGCCAGCAACAGCGGCTTGAGCGCAGCCAACTACAACTTCAACACTTTGGTGGACGGCACGCTCAGCATCACGGCCCGCCCGATCACGGTGGCTGCCACCGGGCAAAGCACCACGTATGGCACCGCCTTGAACCTTGGCAACAGTGGGTTCACTTTGAGCAGCGGCAGCCTGGCCAGCGGTGATGCCATCAACGCAGTCACTTTGAAATACAACAACATGACCATGGTGCCTGCCACCACCCACGCGATGACCTACAGCGGTGGCATTGTGGCCACCGAAGCCACAGGAAGTGGGGGGTTCAACAGCACCAACTACGCCATCAGCTATGCGCCTGCTGATTTGACCGTGAGTCCGGCGCTATTGACGCTGACCGGGGCCAAGGTGTACGACGGCAACGGTTATTTCTCGTTTGGACAGATGATCCTGGCGGGTGCAAAAAATGGCGAGACCCTGAGCTTGGTTGCGGGCAGTGCCAACACGGCATCGACCCATGTCGGCAACTATGCGGGTATCAGCTTGAGTGGTCTGGGCATCCGTGTGAACGCGGGCAATGGCCTGGCGAGCGACTACAGCCTGCCCATGACGGGTACGCTGAGCGTGACGCCTGCCACACTCACGTATACCGCAACACCGGTGGTCAGCTTTGTTGGCACTTTGCCGAATGTGGATGCTGGCTCGTTGACAGGGTTTGTGGGCAATGACACCCAAGCCAATGCCACCAGCGGGAACTTGGTGTTCACCACTTCCGCTACGGCCAGCAGCAACCCTGGCACCTATGCCATCAACGGCAGTGGATTGACAGACAACACGGGCAACTACATCTTTGTGCAGGCTGCCGGCAATGCGACGGCCCTGACGGTGAGGCCTGCGCCCACAGCGGCCATCCGATCGAGCACCCTGATTTTTAAGTGCGTCGTTGGCAAATACATGGAGGATGACATCACTTCCATGGACTACGGCTTGTGCGTGGCCAACCGATAAAAATGGATATTCCGAATATGCCGGGCAGGGAATCTGCCGGGGCGGTGACACGCGCGGGTATTGTGCAATGTGCGGATGCGTGCGATGGCTTTGCGTCCTCCGTGCTTATGGGCAGGTCAACAGCTCGGTTGAGGGCGTTGGTACCGTCAAAATCGCTGACAATGATGCGTCTTTGCAGTCCCTGCAATCGGCTGATCGTCACCTTTTGCTGGAATTTTGATGTGCGCTGCGCATGAACAAGTGAAAGTGCGAATCGTCAGGAAGCCTTGAGCGGCTTGTTTTGTTTGTTGAGTGATGTGGTTTGGGAGTAACTCATGAAAGTTCAATTGAAATCCTCGGTCCGTGCATTGGCCTGTGTGTTAACGATGTGGAGCGCAAATGCGGTCTTTGCCGCTGACGCCCCTGTGGCCGTGGTCAACGGCGTGTCGATTGCGGCCCGTTTGATGGACCGCAATGTCGAAGCCAATGTGGCCCAGGGCCAAAAAGACACGCCCGAGCTGCGTGCTGCGCTCAAGCAAGAGCTGGTGGCGCGTGAGTTGATGACCCAAGAAGCGCAAAAGCGCGGCCTCGACAAATTGCCCACCACGCAAGATGCGTTGATGGCGATGCGCCAAAACCTGCTGATCGAGTTGGTGTTGAACGACGAGTTCACCAAAAACCCGATCTCCGAGGCAGAGCTGAAGACCGAATACGAGCGCCAGGTCAAAGCCTTGAAGGCGGCGGGCGACCTGCAGCAGTTCCAGATCTCGACCATCGTGCTGGCCACCGAAGCCGATGCCCGTTCGGTGATGACGGCCATGCGCTCAGGCCAGGCCTTTGATGACTTGGCCAAGTCCCGTTCGATGGACCCGAGCAAAGACAAAGGCGGTGACTTGGGCTGGTTCTTGCCCGATCAGATTGCCCCGGCCATTTCCAATGTGGTGGTCAACTTGGCACCCGGCGCGGTGTCGGCCGCCCCGATTCAGGTCGGCCCTTACTGGCATGTGGTCAAGCTGGCGGGCAAGCGCCCTTACCAGGTGCCGGGTTTTGACGAGAGCAAAAACCTGCTGCAATCCGCCGTGGTCCAGAACCGCCGCACTGCTTTGCTTAAGAAGTTGACCGATGCGGCTGTGGTGAAGTGAGCTTTTGGGTGGAGAGGGGGTTTCAGCGTCAAACGCCCCCTGAGTTAGGTGGGAGTTTGCCTTCAATGGATATTGCAATGCTCACGATTTCCGGTGGAGAGTTGCCACGAAGGGCGCAAGAATTGGTTCTTGATTGGGCTGAACTGCATCAGCAAGAATTGTTGGAAGATTGGCGTATGTGCATGGAAAAGCAACAGCCAAAACCTATCGCACCACTGAAATAAGGTCACACATGGATTGGGATGTTATCTCTGTCAAACCTGTGGCGCATTTGGCGCTCATGGTTCAATTTGCAGATGGCACTGAGGGAGGGGTGCGGTTTGAACCTAGCCACCTGACTGGTGTGTTCGCCACACTTAAAGACCCATCGGTTTTTGCGCAGGCCTTTGTAGATGGTGGCGCGGTCTCTTGGCCCGGGGACTTGGATTTGGCCCCCGATGCGATGTATCAGGCCATTAAATCCCACGGTGAGTGGGTGCTGCGCTGACCTAACTTATTTTCCCAGCACCCGCCCAGGGTTGAGCAGGTTTTGCGGGTCCAGGGCTTTTTTCACCGCCCGCATCATGGCCAAGGCCGTGGGGTCTTTGTAAAGCGGCAGCTTGTTCACTTTTTGCTCGCCAACGCCGTGTTCGGCACTGATGGAGCCGCCAAAGCGTTTGACTTGGTCAAACACCCAAGTGTTCACCTTGTCTTCGAACTCGCGTAAAAAGGCTTGGCCATCGGCCCCTTCGGGCGCTTGCACGTTGTAGTGCAGATTGCCATCGCCCAGGTGCCCAAAATCCACCATGCGCACGCCGGGCACTTCGCGGGCCAGCAGGGCATCGGTCTCGGCCACGAAGGCCGGGATTCGTGAAACCGGGATGCTGATGTCGTGTTTGATGTTCAGGCCTTCTTGGGCCTGCGCCATCGTGATGCTTTCGCGGATGTGCCACAGGCCTTTGGCCTGCGTCAGGTTTTCGGCGACCACGGCGTCGGACGCGTAGCCTTGTTCCAACGCGGCTTCGAGCAGGGCTTCAAATTGGCTGCGGGCGTGTTGTTCGTTTTCGCTGTCGGAGTTTTCGAGCAGCACACACCAAGGGGTGCCTTGCCACAAGGGCACGCGCAGTTGGGGGTAGTGCTTGTCGACCAGACCCAGGGCAAACTGGTTCATGACTTCAAACCCCGTGAGGCCCGGGCCCAGGCGCTGGTGCGCCAAGCCCAGCAGTTGCACTGCGGCTTCCATGCTGGGCACAGCGGCCCAAGCGGTCAGCTGCGCGGCGGGCTGGGGGTAGAGCTTCATGGTGGCGGCGGTGATGATGCCCAGCGTGCCTTCGCTGCCGATCATCAGGTTGCGCAAGTCGTAGCCGGTGTTGTCTTTGCGCAGGCCGCTCAAGCCGTGCCAGATGTCGCCTTGGGCGTTGACCACTTCCAGGCCCAGGCACAGCTCGCGGGTGTTGCCGTAGCGCACCACCTGTGTGCCGCCTGCGTTGGTGCCCAGGTTGCCGCCGATGGTGCAGCTGCCTTCGGCGCCCAAGCTCAGGGGAAACAGAAAACCTGCGGCCTCGGCGGCAGCTTGCAGGTTTTGCAGCACGCAACCGGCTTCCACGGTGATGGTGAGGTTGGCTGGGTCGATGGCCCGCACGGCGTTCATGCGGGTCATGCTCAAAACAATTTGTGTGCCCGAGCCGTTGGGCACCCCCCCCACCACCAGCCCGGTGTTGCCGCCTTGCGGCACGATGGGGGTGTTGGCCGCTGCACAGGCTTTGACCACGGCGGCCACTTCGCTTGTGTTGCCCGGACGCACCACGGCCAAGGCACGACCTTTGACGCGTTTGCGCCAGTCTTGCTCCCACGGGCTGAGGTCGGTGGCCGGGTCGTCGTGGGTGAGGACGTTGGCAGGGCCGCAAATCTGGCGCAGTTGTTCAAGCAATGGCTGGGTCATGGTGTTCAGTCTCTGGGTACAGGCACAAAGTTGCCCGTGGCTTTGGCGGCTTTGAATCGGATGCGCACATGCAGGGCGCAGGCGACAAACAAGGTGGTGCACAACAGGGTTTGCAGGCCTGCCAGCGCGTTGGCGGGCCAGGCATCGCCCCAGGCACGCACCACGCCCTCAATGAAGTACAGCCAGACCAGCATGCTGACCCAGCGGTAGGTGTACATGCGGTTTTTGAGCAGACCAGACAGCGGAATGCACAAAGGCAAGACCTTGATGGCCCACCAAGAACCGCCGGGCCGCAAGGGGGCCAACCAAAGCTCCCAAAGCAGGCCCAAAACAATCAGGCCGAGCAGGCTGCCCACGGCCATCCAGCGGGTGAAATTGACGCCAGCGGGTGTGTTTTCTGTGTGTGTGTTCATTGCGGTGGCATCATACCGGGCATGCAATCTTCCTTGTCCAAGTCCACTTTGCGTGCGCATTTCGCACTTTGGTGGCAAGAGCTGTCTGTTTTTCCGTGGCGTCAGATGGCGGGCGTCCTGGCCGAGCGCTTTCGCGATGCCCGTTTGGGTGTGAGTGCCAGTTCGCTCACCTTCACCACCGTGTTGGCTTTGGTGCCCTTGTTTGCCGTGGGTTTGGCCGTGTTTGCGGCGTTCCCAGTGTTTGGCAAGTTTCAGGACACGATCCAGCGCTGGTTGATCGAGAGCCTGGTGCCCGAGAGCATTGCCCGACAGGTGCTGAGTTACCTGACCCAGTTTTCCCGCAAGGCCAGCCGTTTGGGCTCGGCGGGTTTGGTGGCGGTGTTGCTGTCGGCGGTGTTTTTGATGGTGACGATCGAACGCACCTTGGGCCAGATCTGGCGCTTGCGCCGCCAGCGGCCTTTGCCCCAAAGGGTGCTGTTGTATTGGTCCGCCATCACCTTGGGGCCTTTGCTTTTGGGCGGCAGTTTGGCGATCACCTCTTATGTGGTGTCGGCATCTCGCGACGTGGTGGATGTGTTGCCGGGCTCGATCCGCTGGTTGCTCGACAGCTTTGAGTTCTTGTTGCTGACCGCTTGCGTGAGTGGTTTGTACTTTTATGTGCCCTACACCCGCGTGCGTTGGCGTCATGCCATGACGGCGGGGTTTTTTGTGGCGGGGGCTTTGGAAATCGCCAAAAAGTTGCTGGCCATTTACCTTTTGCAGGTGCCGACCTATTCGGTCATTTACGGGGCTTTTGCGGCACTGCCGATTTTGCTGGTCTGGATTTACGTGACCTGGGTGATTGTTTTGCTGGGCGCGGTATTGGCCTCCAGCTTGCCTGAGTTAGGCCGGCAGGCGTGGCGAAAACCCGATGGCGCGGGCTGGGCTTTCCGCTTGGCCTTGGAGGTCCTGGCCGAGTTGAGCGGCGCTAAATCGTCCGCGCATCGCGGCTTCAGCACCGACGATCTGGCTGAGCGCTTGCGTGTAGAGCCGAGCGAGCTTCGGCAAGTGTTGGAGGTGTTGCAAAGTTTGGACTGGGTGGGCCGCTTGACCGAGCAAAACGACCAAGGGCAAGCACGTCAAGTGTTGTTGATCGACCCCGCCCAGGCGAGCGTGGCACCGTTGGCCGACCGGCTGTTGGTGCTCAGGGCTTCTGCGTCCGATCCAGTTTGGGTTCAGACGGGGATGGGCCAAATTCGGGTGGCGCAGTTGCTGCCGGAGCCCACAGCCTGATGTCATTCCGGCGCATGTGTCACCCCCAACGCATTCGTCACCCCCGGCACATGTGTCATACCCGGCACATGTGTCATACCCGGCTTGACCGGGTATCCATGGCCGCCGAAGGCATGGTCCCCCGATCAGGTCGGGGGTGACAAGTCAAGGTGAGTCGGGGCTGACAAGTCAGGGTGAGTCGGGGGCGTCAAGTCAAGGTGAGCCGGGGGTGATAAATTTTCAAAAATTCACCCGTCCGCGCCACATGTCGCGGTACATGACCCAGTCGCCCATGAAGCTGTAGAGCGGGCGTTTGAAGCTGGCGGGCTTGTTCTTCTCGAACACAAAATGCCCGATCCAGGCGCAGCCGTAGCCGCACAGCAAGCCATACAGAAAGTACTGGGGTTTGCCGGTCACGGCCAGCATGGCCAGACACATCAGGCTCAATGTGCTGCCCACAAAATGCATGCGTCGGCAGGTGCGGTTGCTGTGCTCGCTCAGGTAAAAGGGGTAGAACTCGGCAAAGCTGGTGTGCTGAGGCGCTTGTGTTTCGGTGGTGTCCATGGCTTGTCTCCTGGTGCTTATTGGATTGAAAACGGCGCGTGCAAGAAGCCGCGAAACCTCGCCCGGCCTCCGCGCATGGGCGTTTGGGTGAGTTGGTAGTCGGGAAAGCGTTGCAAAAACCGCCCGATGGCGATGCGCCCCTCCAAACGCGCCAAACTCAAACCCGCACACTGGTGCACCCCAAAGCCAAAGGCCAGGTGCTTGTTGCCTGTGCGGCGCAGGTTCAGTTGTTCGGGGTTGTCGTAAACGGCAGGGTCGCGGTTGGCCGCACCAATGCACAGCGTGACCAAGGCGCCTGCGGGCAAGTCCATGCCGTTGACCTGGGTGGCTTGAACCGCGCGGCGGTTGCTCAGTTGGTTGGACGATTCAAAGCGCAAAAACTCGTCGACGGCCAAACCCAGAATCTGTTGGCGCTCTTCTTCAGTGCCCGCCTGCGTCAAGTCGGCCTGCAGCTGTTTGCGCTGCTCGGACCATTCCTGCAGGCTGATGAGCGCGTTGCCGATCAGGTTGGTGGTGGTCTCATGCCCGGCGTTGAGCAAAAACACGCAGTTTTGCAGCAGCTCGACCTCGCTCAAGGCGTCGCCATTTTCCTCACCCTGGATCAAGCGGGTCAGCACATCGTGCTCCGGGTCACCGGGTTGCAATCGCCGATCCGCAACCAACTTGCGCAGATAAGCCAGAAACTCGGTCACGCTGCGATTGCCCAGCGCTTCTTGCTCTGGGGTGAGGGATGGCTCCAGCGCCCCCAAAATGGCCAGCGACCAGCCGCGCAGCGGTTCGCGCTCGGCGTGCGGCACACCCAGCAGGTTGCCGATGATCTCGACCGGAATGGCCGAGGCAAAGTCTTCGATCAGGTCCCCGCCGCCTTGCGCCTCGATCTTGTCCAGCAGGCTGTTGACCAGCTGTACCAGGCCTGGCTCCATCGCTTCAATGGCCCGGCGAGTGAGGGCGCCCATGATCAGGCGGCGCACCCGGGTGTGCAGGGGCGGGTCGTTGAAGACCAGGCTGCTCGTGTGGTGCTCAAACAGCGGTGCCATGCCACTCGCTGTGGCAAATGGTGGCTGGTTGAAGGGGGCGTGGTTGTATTTGGGGCCGAACTCGACTTGCTTGTCGGAGCTGAAGACCTTGGCGTCGCGGTACACCGCTACCAGATCGGCGTGGCGCGTGAGGAAATAGGAGCCATCGGGCATGCGCTTGAAGGGCTCGGCTTCGCGCAGCGCGGCATAGACCGGGTAAGGGTTGTCCAGAAAGTCGCGCGGCAAGGCCCGCAGGTCTAGGTTTTGGGCCAACTCGCGGGCCCTTTCTGCCGACAGGGGCGGGGTGATGTGGGCGTTCATGGGTTCAAAAAATCTTTAAGGGCCTGCAAAACGCCTTCGGGCGCTTCGGTCATGAGCGAATGGCCTGCAGGCAGCTGCACCACCTTGGGCTGGGCGCACAAATCGATCAGGCTTTGTGCAGCTTTGGGTGGCGTCATCTGGTCGGCGCTGCCCAGCACGAACAAGGCGGGGCAGGTCACGCGGGGCATGGCCGCTTCTGCACCCCGGTAGTCGTCGCAGGCCTTGAAGCCGGTGTGGAACACATTGACTTGCGTGTTGCTGGCCAACACCCGGCGCATCAGCGCCTTGCTGCCGCCATACAACCAGGTGCCAGGGCCCAGCGCCGAAGGTGGCGGTGCCAATGTGGAATGCGAAAAGCTGTTGACCATGTCAATCGCCTTGAACGGGGCGCTGACGGATAAATCGAGCAGGGCGGGCGAGACGCGCATGGGGTAAGCGGTGCCCACCATCACCAAATTGCCTACGCGGCCTGGGTGCGCCACTGCATCGCGGGCGGTGGCTTCGAGGGCAATGAGCGAGCCAAAGCTGTGGCCGATCAGTGCGGCCTTTTCAATCTTCAGGGCATCGAGCAAGGCGATGACGGTGTCGGCCGCTTCTTCCACGCTTTGGGGTGGGGTGCCTTCGCTTTTGCAATGCCCCGGCAGGTCAATGGCCAACACGTTCCAGCCGTGGTGCGCCATGTAGCGTGTTTGCAAGATCCAGACGCTGTGGTCGTTGAGCACGCCGTGGATGAACACGGCGGTGGGTTGCGCAGGGTTGAAGGGCTTGCCGCCGGTGTAGGCGTAGAGCGTGTGGGTGGGCAAAGAGACGATCATGACTTGAGGCTCAGGTGATGAACTTTTCCGTTCAAGAAAGGACAAACGCTCGACATGTCACCCCGGACTTGATCCGGGGTCCATGGATTCCCGCATGCGCGGGAATGACAGTGGGTGCTCGGAATGACAGTGGGTGCGCGAAATGACAGGGGTTGCGCGAAATGACAGGGGTTGCACGGGAATGACAGGGGTTGCGCGGGAATGACGGTGGAGGGCATGGGCAGCTTGCGCAAATTTCAAGCGGCCTTTTCTGCCGCTTTGAGGGCTTTTTTCAGGTCGTCGATCAGGTCGGCAGGGTCTTCCAGGCCAATCGACAGACGGATGGTGCCGGGACCGATGCCGCCTGCGGCCAGTGCTTCGTCCGTCATGCGGAAGTGCGTGGTGCTGGCTGGGTGGATCACCAGGCTGCGACAGTCGCCCACATTGGCCAGGTGGCTGAAGACTTTGAGGGTTTCGATGAACTTTTGGCCTTGGGCGCGAGTGCCTTGGATGTCGAAGCTGAACACCGAGCCCGCGCCGCGTGGCAAGAGTTTTTGTGCCAAAGCATGCGAGGGGTGGCTTTCCAGAAGTGGGTGTCCCACACGGCTGACCAGCGGGTGCGCGGCCAAAAATTCGACCACTTTGGCGGTGTTCTCCATGTGGCGGGCCATGCGCAGCGGCAGGGTTTCGATGCCTTGCAAAATCAGCCAAGCGGTGTGCGGGCTCATGCAAGCGCCAAAGTCGCGCAGGCCCTCGCGCCGCGCCCGCAGCAAGAAGGCACCCACGGTGCTTTCTTCGCTGAACACCATGTTGTGAAAGCCTTCATAGGCCTGGCTCAATTCGGCAAATTTGCCCGATTTGTCCCAGTCAAAACTGCCGCCATCGACCACCACACCGCCCACCACCGTGCCGTGGCCCGACAAAAACTTGGTGGCCGAGTGGTAAACGAGGTCTGCCCCGTGGTCAAAAGGCTTGATGAGCCAAGGCGAGGTGAGGGTGGAATCCACCAGCAGCGGCACACCCGCTTCGTGGGCGATGGCGCTCACGGCCTCGATGTCCAGCACATCCATGCCGGGGTTGCCCACGGTTTCGCCAAAAAAGAGTTTGGTGTCGGGCTGCACGGCGGCACGCCAAGCGTCCAAGTCGCCGGGTTTGACGAAGGTGGTGCGGATGCCAAAGCGGCTCAGGGTGTAATGCAGCAGGTTGTGCGAGCCGCCATACAGGGCCGATGAGGCCACGATGTGCGAGCCCGCGCCCATGAGGGTGGCGATGGCCAAATGCAAAGCAGCCTGGCCGCTGGATGTGGTGATGGCACCAATGCCGCCTTCGAGCGCCGAAATGCGCTGCTCGAGTACCGCGTTGGTGGGGTTGCTGATGCGGCTGTAAACGTGGCCCGGGCGCTCGAGGTTAAACAGGGCAGCGGCCTGGTCGCTGGACTCAAAAACAAACGAGGTGGTCAGGTGGATCGGAACCGCCCGTGCACCCGTTGCCGGGTCGGGCGCCGCACCTGCGTGCAGGGCCAAAGTGTCAAAACCAGGATCGCTGTAACCAGCCATGAAGGGTCTCCGAAAAAAGAAAGTGTTCGGCAAGCTTGAAGCCTTACGCTTGGCGTTCATTGTGGGCTATATTGATAGCCAATCTAACCCGGATCGACCCTCAGGAGACACACCATGAAAGTCAGCGACATCCTCCGCGTCAAAGGCGGCACTCTGTTCACTGTGCAGTCTGACGAGCCTTTGTCCCTGGCCATGAACGACATGGCTGAAAAAGACCTCGGGTCTTTGGTGGTCATGGCCAAGGGGGCACTGGCGGGCATGCTCACTTTCCGCGAGGTGATCCGGCAAATCGTCAAAAACGGCGGGCAGGCCGGTTCCTCTTTGGTGAGCGATGCCATGGACAGCCAACCCTTGACCTGCACGGGCGAGACCGATATCGACGAAGTGCGCCGCATGATGCTGGAGCACCACGCCCGCTACATGCCGGTCATGGAAGGCACGATGCTGATGGGTGTGATCAGCTTCTACGACGTGGCCAAGGCCGTGGTGGACGGTCAGAACTTTGAAAACAAGATGCTCAAAGCCTACATCCGCGATTGGCCCGAAGGCTCGGCCTCAGATGCCGAAGACGTCAAGCTCTGACAGGCGGCTGCGCCGCTCTGGGATAATGACTCCATGAGCGGCAATACATTCGGAAATCTCTTCTCGGTCACCAACTTCGGTGAATCCCACGGCCCGGCCATTGGCTGCGTGATCGACGGCTGCCCCCCGGGCATGCCCTTGAGTGAGGCCGACATCCAGCCCGACCTGGACCGTCGCCGCCCCGGCACCAGCAAATTTGTCACCCAGCGCAACGAGCCCGATGCGGTGCAGATCCTCTCGGGCGTGTACCAGGGCCTGACCACCGGCACCCCGATTTGCTTGCTGATCAACAACACCGACCAGCGCAGCAAGGACTATGGCGACATCCTGCAAACCTTCCGCCCAGGTCACGCCGACTACACCTACTGGCGTAAATACGGCCTGCGCGACCCGCGTGGCGGTGGCCGCTCTTCGGCCCGTTTGACCGCGCCCATGGTGGCTGCCGGAGCGGTGGCCAAAAAGTGGCTCAAAGAGAAATTTGGCACCACGTTTGTCGGCTGCATGACCCAGATCGGCGATGTGCCGATCGGCTTTGAGAGCTGGGACCATGTGCCCAACAACCCGTTTTTTGCCCCGGTGGCCGATGTGTCGGCGCTGGAGGATTACATGAATGTGCTGCGCAAGTCCGGTGATTCGTGTGGTGCCCGCCTGCGGGTGGTGGCGCGTGGCGTGCCCGTGGGCCTGGGCCAGCCGCTGTTTGACAAGATCGACGCCGACATCGCCTTTGCCATGATGGGCATCAACGCGGTCAAGGGCGTGGAGATTGGTGCAGGCTTTGGCTGTGTCACCCAAAAGGGCAGCACCGCAGGTGACACGCTCACGCCCGAGGGCTTTGTGGGCAACAACGCAGGTGGCGTACTCGGCGGCATCAGCACTGGGCAAGACATCGAGGTGTCCATTGCCGTCAAACCCACCAGTTCCATTTTGATTGCCCGCGACTCGATTGACTCAGAGGGCAAGCCCACCGAGGTCATCACCAAGGGGCGTCATGACCCGTGCGTGGGCATCCGCGCCACCCCGATTGCCGAGGCCATGCTGGCTTTGGTGGTCATGGAGCATGCTTTGCAGCACCGGGCCCAATGTGGTGATGTGGTCCATGACTTTCCACCCATCGCTGCGGCCAAGCCCTGATGCACCATGGCCTGGTCATACCCGCGCATGCGGGTATCCATGCGCCGATCCGTTTCGGCCGTGGTGATGTTCCACTTTGTCATACCCGCGCATGCGGGTATCCATGCTTGGAGTCATGGATGCCCGATCAAGTCGGGCATGACAACTTCTGGGGCCAGGGCATGACAACTTTGAGGTGCAGGGCATGACTTGCTCTTGTCGCTACGGCCAAGCCCTGATGCCCCATGGCCTTGTCATACCCGCGCATGCGGGTATCCATGTTGGGGGTCATGGATGCCCGATCAAGTCGGGCATGACAACTTCTGGGTGCCGGGCATGACAGGCTCTGGGTGTCGGGCATGACAGGCTCTGGGTGTCGGGCATGACAACTTCTAGGTGTCGGGCATGACGGCTTTGCAATCAACTTCTGGTGCACGCAAACAGCTCCTGCCCTTTGCCGCGTTGTCGGCCAGTTATTTCGCGCACATCGGGTTCTTCAACCCCTATTTGCCACTGTGGTTGCAAGACATGGGGCTGAGCCTCTTGACCATCAGTGTGCTCACGGCCGTGCAGGCGACGACCCGCCTGTTTGCCCCATATGCCTGGGGCGCCTTGAGCGACCGCACGGGCGAGCGTGTGAAGCTGCTGCGCATTGGCGCAGGGGTGGCGTTTGCGTCGGCTTGCCTTCTGTTTTGGGATTGGGGGCCTGTGGGCCTGGGCTTGGTGCTGCTGGTCATGTTCACCCACACCAGTTCCATGATGCCCATGAGCGAAGCGGCCATGGCCCACCTCGTCAGTCAGGGTGGCGGGTTCGATGCCAAACGCTATGGCCGTGTGCGCCTGTGGGGCTCGCTGGGTTTTCTGGTCACAGTGTTTGTGGCCGGGGCCTGGTTCGAGGCCTTTGGCATGCAGCATTTCCCGGGCTGGACGGTGGTCAGTTTGGCAGCGGTCTTGCTCAGCGTCTGGTGCTTGCCCGATCTGAAAGAGGCGCAGCACCACACCGATGCCCATGTGTCTGTGGGACGCGTGTTGCGGCAAAAAGCGGTGCGCTGGTTTTTTGCATCCACATTTTTTCATGTGCTCTCGCACATCGGCATTTATGTGTTTTTCTCGCTGTACCTCGATTCGCTGGGTTACAGCAAAACCATGATCGGCGTGTTCTGGGCCGTGTCGGTGGTGGTCGAGATTGGCTGGTTTTACAGCCAGTCGCGCTGGTTGCCCCGCCTCCCGCTGACGGGCTGGTTGGTGGTGTGCTCGGCAGCCATGGCCTTGCGCATGGGCCTGACGGCCTGGTGGGCAGATGTGCTGTGGGTGCTGCTGCTGGCGCAATGCCTGCATGCGCTGACCTTTGCCACCCACCACACCGCCTGCATCGCCTTGCTGTCGCACCATTTCCCGGGGCGTTTGCGTGGGCGGGGGCAAGCCCTGTACACCGTGATTGCCTATGGTTTTCCGGGCGTGATCGGGGGGCTGCTGGGTGGTGTGCTCAGTGAGCGCTGGGGCCTGGTGTCGGTGTACCACGCCAGCTTGGTGACCAGCATGATCGCCACGGCAGCCGCTTATAAGGTCTGGCGCTTGCAGCACCCCAGACGGCCCTTGCCACGTCTTGACCCCACTGAATGACCATGACCGCTGGTGACAAAAATGGGCCCTTGGCTGTGGCGACGCCAGCCGCTTTGCCTGCATTTTTGCCATCTGAATTGGCAGTGGCCCTGGCAGGCGGGGAGCGTTTCGTCACCCATTGGGAGGGGGCCGGCACGGTCTGGCATGTTTGGGGGGAGGCACAGCATCCGGCAGTGGTGCTGCTGCACGGCGGCAGCGGCAGCTGGACGCACTGGGTGCGCAACATCGCGCCTTTGCGCGACGCAGGCTGGCGCGTGCTGGTGCCCGATTTGCCAGGTTTTGGCGATTCGGCCTTGCCCACAGGCTGCACCGATACCGATGATCTGCCCCCCCATTTGCACACAGGCCTGCTGCAACTGCGTGCTGCCGGGCCTGTGCGCCTGGTGGGGTTTTCGTTTGGCGGCATGACGGCGGCCTTGTGGCTAGCTGCGTACCCTGAAGACGCGCAAGCTTTGGTGCTGGTGGGGGCGCCTGGCTTGGGCCTGACGGTGCCCGAGCGCATTGCGCTCAAAGGCTGGCGGCATTTGCCCACGCCCGAGGCCCAAGCAGGGGTGCATCGCCACAACCTGATGGCCCTGATGCTGCAACAGCCGGGCAGCCTGGATGCTTTGGCGCTGGACCTGCACACCGCCAACGTGCAGCGCGACCGCATGCCGCGCAGGCGCTTGTCGTCGTCCGACATCGTGGCGCAAACCTTGCCGACATTGCGTGTGCCGGTCAGCGCCATTTATGGCGAACACGATGCCCTTTACCGGGGCCGTTTGCCCGAATTGCAGTTGGCCATGCAAGCCATGCCGACGCACTGGGGGCAGTGGCACACCGTGCCCGAGGCAGGGCATTGGGTGCAATACGAGGCTGCCGACCATTTCAATGCGGTGTTGGCCCAAGTGCTGACGTCCGTCTGAGACCAGGTCTTTTCAGGTGTGAGTGAGAGCGCCCGCGGGATTTGCGGCAAGATCACGGGTCTTGAATTTGTGAAAGTCCGCCATGACCACCTCCCTCAAAATCGATTTTGTTTCTGACATTGCCTGCCCCTGGTGTGCTGTGGGCTTGGGGGCACTCGAAAACGCCTTGGCCAACTTGCACGGCGAGGTGCAAGCCGAGCTGCACTTTCAGCCGTTTGAGCTGAACCCGCACATGGGCCCGGGCGGGCAGGATTTGACCGAGCACATCACCGAGAAATATGGCTCCACGCCTGAGCAACAGGCCCTGATGCGCGAGAACATTCGGCAGCGGGGTGCTGAAGTGGGTTTTGAATTCCATCCGGGTGGTCGCGGCCGTGTCTACAACACCTTCAATGCCCACCGCTTGCTGCATTGGGCCGAGGGCCAGGGGCCGGGCAAACAGCACGCGTTGAAGAAGGCTTTTTTGCAGGCCTACCAAGGCCGCGCCGAGTGCGTGGAAGACGCCGAAGTTTTGTTGGCAGCCGTGGCCTCCGCCGGGCTGGATGTGGCGGCCGCCCGTGAAGTCTTGGCCAGCGATGCGTTCACTGCCGAGGTGCGAGAGCGCCAGCAGTTCTACACCCAGGCAGGCATCCGCTCGGTGCCCGCCATCATCATCAATGACAAACACTTGATTTCGGGTGGCCAACCTGTTGAGGTGTTTGAGCAGGCTTTGCGCCAGATCGCCGCAGGCGAACTGTCCTGATTTCTGGTGAGCGATTTGGCCAAGCCATTGACGGTTTACTTTGACGGCTCGTGCCCGCTGTGTCGGCGCGAAATCGCCATTTACCGCCGCTTGCCCCAAGCCTCGGCCATCGACTGGGTCGACGTCAGTGAGGGGCCGGATTTAGGAGGCGTGCTCAGCTGCCAGGCGGCCATGGCCCGTTTTCATGTGCGCGACAGCCAAGGAAGGTTGTTCAGTGGCGCGGCGGCGTTTTCGCATATGTGGCGTCAGTTTCCCGGCTGGCGCTGGTTGGGCTGGTTGTCGGCCTGGCCGCCCCTGTCTTGGTGTTTTGAACTCGGTTACCGCTTGTTTTTGAAGGTGCGCCCCCAAATGCAAAAGTGGGTGCGGCGCAGGTCTGAGGCAAGACGGGCATGAGCACCTTCACTCGATGGATGCGTGGTGCGGGTCTCTTGCTCATGGCGACAGGCTTCATGGGCGCGGTGTTGGCGCAAGTGGGTGACAAAGTGCCTTTGGGCGACTGGGCCATCGACCGCACCGAAGTCACCATCGGACAGTTCGGCCGTTACGTGCGTGCCACAGGCACCGTGACCCGCGCAGAAAAAGAAGGTGGCGGCTTTGAGTACGGCGCTGGCTGGGAGCGTCGCCCCGGCTGGTCTTGGCGTTACCCCGACGGTCGATCCGATGGCGTGCCCGTCAGCCCGGATTTGCCCTCTGTGCACCTGGACTTTGCCGAGGCACAAGCGTATTGCCGCTGGGCCGGAGGGCGCTTGCCCACCGGGGCCGAGTGGCAAAAGGCCGGCTTCACCGAGCTGCGCGATGCGCCGCCTGCACCTTGGGTCAAGGGCCGCACCTACCCCTGGACCACGGGTGACAGTCCGCAAGGCGCCAACACCAGCGATGCCGACCCGTGGCCTAGGGCCGCGCCCGCCGGGGCCACGCGCCAGGGCGTGAACGGCCTGTACGACATGGGGGCCAATGTGTGGGAGTGGACCACCGATGCCCGGGGCGCTGAGCGGCGCACCGTCGGCGGCTCTTGGTGGTACGGCGCGTTCAACATGAAGGCCGATGTGCAGGCTTACAAACCCGCTGATTTTTACGCGGTCTACATCGGCTTTCGCTGCGCCTATGACCTCAAGTCGCCAGGCAGCAAGCCCAGCAAGGCCCGGCCATGATGCATTCCCTGCCTGAGTGCTACCGCGCCTTGGTGATCGGTGCGAGCGGTGCCATCGGCAGTGCCTTGCTGCAGCAGTTGCAAAACGATCCGCGCTGCGAGCTGGCGCAGGGGGTGTCGCGCCAAAGTTCGCCGGGGCTGGATCTGCTGAATGAAGCGAGCATCGCCGCCTGTTCGCAAGCGCTGGCTGCGCAGGGGCCGTTCCATCTGGTGCTGGACGCCACGGGCGCACTCACTGTGAACGGGCGCGGCCCTGAAAAACGCCTGGACGAACTGGACGCTGGGCATTTGCTGGCGGCGCTGCAGCTCAACGCCGTGGGGCCGGGTCTGTTGCTCAAACACTTTGTGCCTTTGCTGGCATCAGGCCAGCGGGTCATTTGGGGCAAGTTGTCGGCGCGGGTGGGCAGCATCGAAGACAACCACAAGGGTGGGTGGTACGGCTATCGAGCCGGCAAGGCGGCGCTGAACATGTTGTTGCAAACGGCGACGATCGAAGTCGTCCGCCGCAGACCCTTGGCGGTGGTGGCCGCCTTGCAGCCGGGCACGGTGCAGTCGGCGCTCAGCCAGCCCTTTGTGGGGGCCGACGCCATGCGCCCCGAAGAAGCCGCCCAGCGTTTGCTGGCTGTGCTGGACGCCTTGCAGCCCACGGGGCGCGCGCAGTTTGTGGACCACTTGGGGCAGCACATTCCTTGGTGAGCGTCGTTATCACTGCTCGATCTTCGCTTTGCGGGCCAGATCGCCCAGCAAGTCGATGCGGCGCTTTTGAAGCAGCTCGGCGCGAATGCCGGCTTTAGCCTGCTCCAGTGCCGGGGGCACAAACTTGCGCTTGTCTTCCACGCGGATCACATGCCAGGCTTCGCCCACTTCGACGACCACCGCAGACTCAACGGTCTCCGTGGTACCGGTGTCGCCAGTGCCTGTCACTTTGACGAATACCAAGTCGGCCCTGGATCTGGGAGCATTCAAGGTGGTGGGTACCACTGCACCGGGTGTTCTGGATGTGGTGTTTGTGCCCAATCCATCCATTCCTCAGAATGTGATTCAGGTGCTGCAACTGCCTTTGGCGACCGGCCAAGGGCCTGTGTCTGAAAAGATCATGAACGATCTGTATTTGTCGGCTGGCGTGGTCACAGCGTCAGCCACGACTGCTGGACTCGGGGTTTCTGGTACAGCCGGTACAACTGCACCAGCAGGCACAGCGGGTACAGCGGGTACCACTGCGACAACTGGGAGCGGCGCAACAGCAACGACCACCACAACGAGCACGACAGTGGCTGCAGGTTCCGCAAGCGATACCACGTCCACCACCACCACGGATGATGAAAAGAAAAACAACGTGAGGGTAGAGCAGTCGCAGATCACCACGGTGCTGGCCAACGACGCGCCGCTGCCGACGCAATTGACGTTCAATCCGCAAGACAAGTCATTCACTTTGGCCAAGGGCGCTGATGTGAAGTTGCCTTTGCAGGTGAAGATTCAGCTGCGCCAAGGCGGCAGCGTGGTGTCAGAAAAGCTGGTGATGTTGACCAACGAGTTCTGACCGACAAGCTGGCTTGTATTTGACAAGAACGGCGCCCATGTGGCGCTGTTTTTGCAATCCTCACGATCATAAGGATTTTTGCTGGTTAATGGGCCACCAAGGAAAATCCACATGAACGTGTGGATTTGTTGACGGACGGCATGATTATGATGAAAATCCTCGCAAACGTAAGGATTTTTATGAAGATACCGATCAACAATCCAGCCGCTATTGGCCTGGTCGTCCGTGCCAGCCGCAAGGCTCAGAATATTCGGCAAGACGATGCGGCAGGCTGCATCGGTGTGAGTGAAAATTTTTTGGGCAAGATTGAACGCGGTGCCGACACGGTGCAATGGGGCAAGCTTTTTCAGGTTCTGGCGGGCTTGGGCATCCAAATCACGGTGGATGTGCCCGAGAGCGTGGCGGCTCACTTGGCTGCTTCAACCCGTGCTCGCGGTTAAGCCATGAATGGCCGATATTTGTGCGCTTTCATCAATGACGTGGAGGTCGGTTTCTTGGAGGAAGCGGGCGGTCTTTGGCGTTTTCAATATGCAGATGCTTGGCTGAATCACCTCGACAGCTTTGCGCTCAGCCCGCACTTGCCCTTGCGCGCACAGAGTGTGTTGGATGGGGCCAGCAAGCGTCCTGTTCAATGGTATTTCGACAACCTTTTGCCCGAAGAAGGGCAGCGTGTCTTGCTCGCCGGTGACGCCAGGCTGGATGCAGCAGATGCCTTTGGTTTGTTGGCTTGGTATGGCGCGGAATCGGCCGGTTCGCTGACATTGCTTGCGCCGCAAGCGGAGCCACACCAGCCTCAGCCACTGCGCCCTTTGCCAGACGACGTGCTGGATGCCCGCATACGCCAGTTGCCCAGGGCAGCGCTCACGCAAGCGGCTGTCAAACGCATGTCATTGGCGGGTGCCCAGCACAAGCTGGCCGTGGTGTTGCAAGACGGGGTGCTGTTTGAGCCCGCTGGTGCCACGCCGTCGACGCACATTCTGAAACCGGATCATCCAGACGAGGATTACAGCCATTCCGTTGTCAATGAGTGGTTCGTGATGCGCCTGGCCAAGCGACTGGGACTCGACGTGCCTGATGTCCATCGGCGCTATGTCCCGTCGCCGGTGTATCTGATCGATCGCTTTGACCGGGTTCCGGATGCGCAAGGTTGGCAACGGCGGCATGTGATCGATGCCTGCCAACTGCTGGGGCTGGACCGCAGCTTCAAGTACAGCCAGGGCAGCATGGAGAGTCTGGCGGCGCTGGCCAAGGCCTGTCGCAGTCCGGCCGTGGCGCGCGCCCGGCTGTTTGGCTGGCTGGTGTTCAATGTGCTGGTGGGCAACAGCGATGCCCACCTGAAGAATTTGAGTTTCACGGTGTCTCATGAAGGCGTGCAGTTGGCCCCTTTCTATGACCTGCTCAGCGTTGCAAGCTACGACACGCAGGCCTTCGACAAAAAAGGCTGGCCAGAACAAACCCGATTGGCTTGGCCGATATTGGGCGTCCATCACTTCTCAGGCGTTGACCGTGCTTTGCTGCTCGAAGCAGGTGCCGCGTTGAACTTGACTAAAGGAACGGCTGAGCGATTGCTGGAGAGTCTGCGCAGTCGCGTGGCACAAGCGGCTGCGAGCCTGTTGGCTGAGGTCGAAGTTGAAAATACACGCATCGCCAACGATCAACCGGCCCTGCGGGCCACCATGGGTGGCGAGATACGTTGTCTCAGAACTATTCAACACACCATCATTCAAGACATGGTGCGGCGGCTTGGTTAGCCGTGGCAGCTTGCGCGCATGTTGCAGAATCGGGCATCAAAAAATACGTCATCTGGGAGTGGTTCATGGGTTTGCAGGCATGGTGGTTGTTCGTTGGCATGACTTTTGTGGTGTCGGCCACGCCGGGGCCCAATATGTTGTTGGTGATGAGCCACAGCGCCCGTTTTGGTCTGCGTGCTGCGGTCGTGACCATGGCCGGATGCATGACCGCCTTGCTGTGCATGATGAGCATTTCGGCGGCAGGTTTGGGTGCCTTGCTGCACACCTTTCCTGCGGTGTTTGACGCTTTGCGTTATTTGGGTGCGGCCTATCTGGCTTATCTGGGCTACAAGCTGTGGCGTGCCAGCGTTGCGGCCAAGGCAGGCCAGGATGCCGCCGTGCAGGACGAACCCTTGCGAAGTGGCGGGTCTTTTTACCGGCAGGGTTTGGCGGTGGCGGCCAGCAACCCGAAAGCGATTGTGTTTTCAGCGGCGTTTTTTCCACAGTTCATCCAGCCCGAGCTGCCTGCGCTCACACAGTTCGTCATCTTGTTGACCACCTTCACGGTGATCGAGGTGAGCTGGTACCTGATTTATGCGGTCAGTGGACACAAGCTGTCGCGTTTTTTGCAACAAACCCATGTCATGAAAAACTTCAACCGCGTCACGGGTGGCGTGTTTGTGGGTTTTGCCGCCTTGATGGCGGCCAGCCGTTGAATTTTTCAGTACGCTGGCTCACGCAGCGCGGGTTTACCCCCGCCAACTGTGCGTCAAGCTGTGGATAAGTCCATGAACAAGCCCTGAGACCCGCATGCCTGCTGGCCTGGCGCGTGCTGCTTAAATAGTGGGCAGACTGGGGCTCAGCCGAGCGCTTTGGCGATCTTGTGTCGCGGCACGGTGGTTTTGGGGCACTGCCCCTTGGGCAGCTCAAACCACT
>ERZ1034363.732-NODE-732-length-20847-cov-7.909581_pt1 | contig 20847 bp, 13 predicted proteins | sample MGYA00520616_ERZ1034363 | MGnify/ENA primary metagenome ERZ1034363 (study PRJEB33736, sample SAMEA104284506) | Azolla filiculoides | biome: Urban; feature: Water surface; material: Ditch water | place: Netherlands | collected 2015-10-28 | depth 0-0.1 m ... | reverse complement strand
ATTCAACTGCAAACGTCCGTGACGCTCTCGGATTATTACTTAGGGTTTAATATGCTGGATGCTACCGTGGGTGGCTCAGCGGAATCCGCTCGAAAACTGCGCCAAGCGATTTCGATTGCCGTGGACTATGAAGAATATATTTCAATCTTTATGAATGGACGAGGCGTGCCAGCGCAAGGTCTGCTGCCTAATGGTATTTTTGGCTACGCGGACGGGAAAGAAGGTATAAACGAGCAAGTCTATAATCTGGATGCTAGCGGCGCAATGAAGCGAAAATCGATTACTGAGGCGCAATCCTTGCTTGAACAAGCCGGTTATGCAAACGGCATTGACCCAAAAACCAATGAATCGTTAATTTTGTATTTTGATACCACTTCTTCAAGTACCGATGACCGACCACGTATGACGTGGTATCGCAAACAATTTGAAAAATTAGGCATTAAACTTATTGTCCGCGCCACAGACTATAATCGTTTTCAAGAAAAAATTCGCACAGGTAATGCGCAAATTTTCTTTTGGGGTTGGAACGCAGATTATCCTGATCCTGAAAACTTCTTTTTCCTTCTTTATGGGCAAAATGGAAAAGTGAAATTTGGGGGAGAAAACGCAAGTAATTATGTGAATGAAGAATTTGATCGTTTATTTGAAAAAATGCGTAATATGGAAAACAGTCCTGAGCGTTACGCGATTATCGATAAAATGCAACATATTATTCAACGTGATGCGCCCATGGTATTTGGATTTCATCCTAAAAATTTCGCGCTCTATCATCAATGGTATCAAAACTTAAAACCTAACTTAATTGCAAATAATCAGCTAAAATATGCAAAGTTAGATGTGGCTGCACGTGAGAAGTCGCGTGAAAAATGGAATCGCTCACCGCTGTTTATGCAAGATGTGCAAACGTTAGGCGATGAGAAACGTCATAACTAAAAGACTAATTCATTTGTTTAAAACACATCATATTAATAAATAAAATTGTTTTTATTAACACTTTGGAGATCTATCATTGAGTCTTAACTTACTTTTTTTAGTTGTATGTCTCTTTTTTCCCTGTCTAAGCTTTGCAGAAGAATCGACGATAATCGCCACTAAAATTGATTTAACGCATCATGTTGTAGGATATTTATCTGTGACATTAACAGTTATTGCCTATATTGCCGCTATGACAGAAGATGTCACTGAATTAAGAAAATCTAAGCCAATGGTACTCAGTGCCGCTTTAGTCTGGTTTGCTATTTGTATTTACTATGCTATGCACGGTGAAGCAAAAATCGCTTCACTTGCTTTTGAAAGTAATTTACTTGCCTATGTGGAATTATTACTATTTATTTTAGTTTCCATGACTTATTTAAATGCAATGACTGAGCGTGGGGTGTTCAATGCGCTGAGAGTGCTTCTTCTAAACAAACAATTGAGTTATCGACAATTATTTTTAATTACCGGAGTATTGGCATTTTTACTGTCTATGGTAATCAATGGTTTGACAGTTGGACTTTTAATGGGAGCGGTGGTTGTAGCTGTTGGCAAAGATAGACCACAATTTATCGCATTGGCTTGTTTAAATGTCGTGATTGCAACTAATGCAGGTGGTACAGTCAGTCCATTAGGTGGTATTTCAACGCTTTTTGTTTGGCAGCATAAAATCCTTCATTTTACAGAATTTTTTGCATTAACGCTTCCGTGTTTGGTGAATTTTATTGTGCCTGCAAGTCTCATGTACTTTTCAGTACCGAAAGAAAAACCCGCAGTGACGCATCAAACAATTTGGTTAAGACGTGGCAGCAAACGCATTATATGCTTATTTGTGCTCACACTCGCCATTACTGTTTCATCAAATGTGCTATTAGAACTGCCCCCTGCAGCAGGTATGATGGCGGGATTGGGTTTATTACAAATGTTTAGTTACTATTTAATGAAATCTGAAAACACATCCTTTAACGGTATTGAAAAAAGAACGAGAACGCTCGATATTTTTGAAAGTGTGCGTGATATTGACTGGGATACGTTGTTGTTTTTTTATGGCGCAATGATGATTATTGGTGCGGTTGGTTTCTTAGGTTATTTAGATTTAGTGGCGCATTTTCTTTTTGGTGAAATTAATGTGACCCTCGCTAATATCATGATTGGTTTATCTTCTGCCTTCGTAGATAATGGTACTTTAATGTTTGCCGTATTAACGATGCATCCTGATATTTCAAATGGGCAATGGTTGTTGTTAACACTAACACTAGGTGTTGGCGGTAGTTTACTTGCGATTGGTTCAGCACCAGGTGTTGGATTACTTGGGCAAATTAAAGAGTACACGTTTGGTTTTCATCTACGCTGGATGCCTGCTGTTCTTTTAGGTTATTTTTTAAGTATTGCTACGCATTTTTGGGTAAACTCTGCGGGTTTTTAACTTTTCCCTAAGATGAAATCAATGAATAATTTACATAAACGCTCAGCAGTACAAAAACTGATCATTATCCTTTAGGTGTAATAAAGAAAATCTATGGATAATTTCAATAATTTACGCAGCAAAATCCATGGACGAAACTACCGCGCGGACATCTCAGCAAGTTTACCCACTCGAAAATGGCTTCATAGTTGGTTTTTTGATACGGAAATTGAGGGTAATTATCAAAAAGAGGTCGAAAATTGGATTGGAACGCTTATTTTATTGAATTTGATTGCGCTCCTTTTTGAACACGCACCTAAAGTCTATATTCCAAACCAAGCTTTATTTCATTTATTTGATCTTTTTTCGATCACGATTTTCACACTTGAGTATTTATTACGACTCTATGTATCGCCCGAAGAAGTTGAGTTTAATAGCAATCAAAAAAACGCTTACATAAGCTATATCAAAAGTCCATTTGCGGTTATTGATTTTTTTGCTGTCGCCCCTTTTTATTTACACGCATTTCTCCCGATTGATTTACGCATACTGCGTTTTTTGCGACTCCTGCGCATATTAAAACTATTTCGTGTATTACTTCCCGCATACAAAGAATTTATTGTTCTCAATCAACATCGTACATTTCGACAAAAAATACATGCGCTCCTATTTCCAAGTGATTTTGGCGGGAGTTTACAGGGGATTTTTGATTCATTTATTGTTATCTGGGTCATTATTTCAGTACTGTGCGTTATTTTAGAATCTGTTACGACAATTCGATATCTTTTTAATATTCAATTTATTATCGTTGACGTCATGGCGGTGAGTGTTTTTACGCTCGAATATTGTTTGCGTCTTTATTGTTGTGTTGAAAACCCAGCGTATTTTCACCCACTCAATGGCCGACTAAAACAAGCGAAATCAGCTTCCTCAATTATCGATTTTTTAGCGATTCTGCCCTTTTTTTTAGAACTATTTTTACATCATTTATTTGATTTACGTTTTCTGCGCGTCATTAGGTTAATGCGCTTGTTAAAATTAACGCGCTATACCGGAGCAACTTCGACACTAACAAAAGTGATTGGACGTGAACTTCCCATTATTGGCACGTCTGCGTTTATTATGTTGCTGCTGGTCATCTTAACAGCGAGTTTAGGGTATCTATTTGAACATGAGGCGCAACCCGATAAATTTGAAAACATTCCTCAATCCATTTATTGGGCAGTCATCACGCTCGCTTCGGTGGGTTATGGTGATATTACCCCCATTACGCCATTAGGACGTTTAATGACGGTTATGTTAGCGCTTCTTGGAATTGGTATTTTTGCCATTCCAGCGGCGTTACTGTCTTCTGCGTTTACAGATCAACTGCGCATTGAACGTGAAACGCTTAAGAGTACGCTCTATGAGATGTTAAGTGATGGTACGATTGATCAAAAAGAAGCTCTTATTATTACCAAAGAAGCGAAACGTCTACATCTCAATGAAGATGAGGTTGCACGGTTAATTGATCGCGCACAAAAAGAACATGAATTAAACGAGGATGTATCAACACTTCCTTTACATAAAATTGCACAGCAAGCCGAAACCGCCATTACGCATTATCGTGCCTTATTATCACAAATTAAACTACTGAGCATGATGACAAATAATGAAAAATTTATGGACATTGCCATCAAACAAAAACGACTTACCGAGCATGATATCGAATTTTGGAAAAAAATACATAAACATAAACATAAAATTAACCTAAATCATTAAACTTAGGTGTTTGTTGTATTGAAGCGTTAAAGGGTATTATTCATTTTACACAGTTAATTCTGTTCATTTTAATTAGTTAGGTATTTATGTCTGTAGAAAATAAAAAACTAAGCTCTAAACAATTTGCAGGCTTAACTGCAGCGGCTATTGGGGTGGTATTTGGCGATATTGGTACAAGTCCACTATACTCCGTCAAAGAAATTTTCCGTGAGCATCTTGTTTTAGATGAAAATCATATTTTTGGTGTTTTATCACTGATTTTTTGGTCTTTAATGTTAGTGGTCGCTCTCAAATACGCCATTATTATCATGCGAGCAAATAATAAAGGGGAAGGCGGGGTGATGGCGCTTACCGCGCTTGCGTCAATGACAGCAAAAGACAATCCCCGTAAAAAAAATATTATTATCATGATGGGTATTTTAGGCGCCACCCTGTTTTACGGCGACAGTGTCATCACACCTGCTATTTCAGTTTTAAGTGCGGTGGAAGGGTTAGAAGTTGTTGCACCTCAACTTGAGCATTACATTATTCCCATTACATTAAGTGTACTCGCCCTGCTCTTTTTCATTCAAGCGCGTGGAACAGCAAAAGTAGGTAAGATATTTGCGCCGGTTATGATTATATGGTTTTTAACATTAGCCACCTTAGGCATAAATCAAATTCTTCAACACCCCCATGTACTAATGGCAATTAACCCTTACTATGGTGTGCATTTATTAAGTGAGTTGGGCGTAAAAGGTTTTTTAATTATGGGGTCTGTGGTTCTTGTTATGACAGGGGCTGAAGCACTTTATGCGGATATGGGGCATTTTGGACTCAAACCAATTCGTTATGCGTGGTTTGGTTTTGTCTTTCCAGCACTACTTTGCAATTATTTTGGCCAAGGCGCATTACTACTTGAGCATCCAGAAGCCATTGAAAATCCTTTTTATTTATTAGCACCAGCGTGGATGCTTTACCCTATGCTCGTTTTATCAACCTTTGCTACGGTTATTGCCTCGCAAGCGGTTATTTCTGGTGCATTCTCTATTACAAAGCAGGCGATTCAATTGGGATATTGTCCGCGTATGAACATTCAACATACCTCAGACAGCGAGATTGGCCAAATCTATGTCCCTGCTGTCAATTGGATGTTAATGATCTCAGTTTTTATTTTAGTATTAGGGTTTGAATCGTCATCAAACTTAGCCTCCGCTTACGGTATTGCTGTAACAGGCACGATGATGATTGACACTATTTTGTCATTTATCGTGCTTCATGCCTTGTGGCATTGGAACCGCATTATCAGCTATTCGTTTTTAACGTTATTTATGATGGTTGACTCGGTATTTCTATCGTCCAACAGTTTGAAAATTCTTTCAGGTGGTTGGCTGCCCTTAGTAGTTGGTGGATGCTTATTTTTATTGATGACAACATGGATCAAAGGACGCGCCCTCCTTGCTCAAGCTATTGATGAAAAGAAAGTACTTTTTGAAGACTTAGAAGAAAAAATTGCTGTTCGTGAATTATCAACCGTTAAAGGTACTGCCGTCTATCTCGCACGTAGCTTACATGGTATTCCCCAAGTATTAATTAATAACTTAGAACACAATCACGTTGTACACGAACGCATTGTGGTTTTAACCGTTGTCACAATCGAAGAACCTTATGTTAGTCGAGATAGTCAGCATATCAAAATTAAACGTTTTGGTAGTCAGGGTCAATTTTATCGAATGAAACTGTATTTTGGTTTTAAAGAAAGTCCCGATGTCAGACATGCGTTAAGTTTAGCCGCTAAAGAAGGGTTGGATTTGACTGGTGATGATGTGTCATTCTTCATGGGGAGTGAAAACATTAGCTTCAAAAATCGCAGTAAAATGCCAGTATGGCGACGCGGCTTATTTTTGTTTTTGTTTCACAACGCCAGCAGCTCTATTAACTTCTTTAAAGTACCTGTTGAAAAGGTACTTGAATTGGGTGTACGTGTTGAGCTTTAATGACTAATCAAATGGATACCAGCGATATTGTTTCAAATATCGTTGGTATTGATCACCAATGTAGCAATGGAATGCGGCAAACTTTTCATGGCGGCCGCTTTCCCTTCTATCCATAAGCAATAATCTATTTCAATCTCTGTTGTATTTAATACAATCACAACTATTGAGCCATCTGGATTAATAAACGCCGTTGTTTGAAGGCTATCACGATTAGAAGAGCTGATAATACGTTTTGCATTCGATTTCACAAATTTTGAAAAATGCCCTAAATAATAATAGCTATTCGTGTAGTGTAATTCACCACGTTGCGTATCGGCGATAATCGGCGCAAAGCAGAAATTGCCCACGTGATTTGGCCCACCCGTTTCATCCAAAAGCACATTCCAATCAAGCCAAGCACAAACCCCTGCATTGAAATCGTGAATCATGGAATGCGCGTAACGTTCGCCTAACGCCCAATCATGTATTTTTTTAAAATCAAATTTTTCAATACACCCTTCTGTAAAAACGAGATGCGTATCAGGGAAAGCTTCTTTCACGTTTCTTACATTATCAAAAAGCATTTCACTGCCCGTCCACGTTTCATACCAATGATATCCAATTCCCCACACATATTGAGCTGTATTGACATCATTAAGAACCGCGCAAGCTCTTTGATAAATTAAGTCACGATTATGATCCCACGCAATCAGTTTTTTATCCTGTAAACCATTATGATGCAGCGTAGGCCCAAGATAATTTTTAATAAACTCGCTTTCTTCTTCGCCTGTGTAAAGACAAGACTCCCACGTTTGACTTGCCATCGGCTCATTCTGAACGGTCATACCCCAAATAGGGATATCCTCTTTTTCATATGCTTGAATGAATTTAACGAAATAATTCGCCCAGCTTTGTCGATATTCAGGCAACAACCGCCCCCCTTTTAGCATGCTGGCATTCGTTTTCATCCAAGCAGGTGGACTCCAAGGACTGACCAGTACCGTGAGTTGACCGCCCGCCATTTGCATAGCCTGTTTAATCAACGGAATACGATAGTTTAAATCCTGCGCCACAGTGAAACTATCAAGCGTCGCATCATTTTCCTCTACATAGGTGTAACTTTGACTGGAAAAATCACAACTGTGAATAGAGGTTCGCGCCATTGTGTAACCAATCCCCTGCTCGGTATCGTAGTACGCACGAATGAATTCTTGCTGCTTGCATTCGGGCAATTTTGCAAATGTTTCTGCAGCGGCATCTGTTATGGCGCCACCAATACCCACAAGCGTTTGAAACGTTTTAGACCGATCAACGAATATGCACACTTGCGTTTCTAATGGCTGGCCAAACTCAGAGAATTGCAGTGTTGCCGTTTTCGTTAATCGGTCATTGGTATTTTTCGCTGTTGTGTAAACATTCATGTTTTTGTGCTCATAGACAAATCATGGTTAAAAATTGGTGATAAGTGACATTCTAAAACTAATCGGCTCAACGGGATGGAAGTGAATATCATCAATACCCGCGCCATTACCTGAATTGTAACAAGGATCCGTTTTTAAACAGGAGCTATAAAAGTAATCAATACCACTGTCTTTTCGATTGAGCATATTGAACACTTCACCTTGAATTTTAATATGTTTATTGAATTCATAACCCACTGTACCTGATAGCATCAAGGTTTCTTGAGAGCGTACGCTATTATCTTCAATTAACGCACGTGGTCCAAAATAGCGCAGTCTAGGTCCACCATAAAAACCACCATACACATCATGCACCGTGGCGCCTGAGGCAATAACGGTTTCCACAGCTCCGGGAATATAACTTCCTTCCGAGGGATTGCCTTGGAAACGTGCTTTGGAGAAACTCAAATCTGCATCTAAGGTTAACCAATGGTTGGGCGAATAGAAATTAGCGGATTCAATCCCATAGCGCCGACTTGGGTGACTCGCTGAAGTGGTTCCCGCATCGCCCACAAACACTAATTCAGAATCAATATCTAGCCACCAAATAGCCAGTGTGCTATTTAAACCCTCAATCCAATTGCTACGCGCTCCAATTTCTGCGCCATAAGTGCGCGATAGCGGTACGGCTTTTTCAATAGGATTGCCCTCAGAATCGGTTGTTTTTCCAGTTGACGGATCTACTTTCGTATTTACCCCTCGTGCATCATTACTATGAAAACCTAACCCGCCATTTAAATAAAACTCTGTGTCTGCCCAAGGGCCAAACACCATACCCAACTTAGGACTCACAAGGCCATCATAAACAGTGCCATTATTGGCATTTTGGTTGCTTTTACTCACATCAAAACGATAACCATCAAGACGCAACCCTAAATTCGTTTTAAACCAATTTGTCCATGTCGTTTTGTTATCAAAATAAGGACTTAAACTACTTTGCCAAATCGTATCATTACGTGTGTAATCGAGAACTTTCTGCGCTTTAGTGTGCGTTAAGCTATTTTGAATATTATCATTTCTAAATTGCAATCCAAACGTACTTTCAGAATCAAATTGACCCAATTTATGAAAAAGGGTGTGCGCAGCTTTAAAACCCGTCACATAGCGTTTATCGGGTTGACCAAATTGATCGCCATTCACAGGATCATCTTGAAAATAGGTAAAATTAGAATATAAATCCAGCGAGGTAAACAAACCATACGCCATAAGTTGTGTTTTACTGTCTTTGTCTTGGCGATGCCATTCACCCGTGACACTATAGCGGTCACTGCGTCCACCATCCGTTGGGTCAATGGCACCAAATCGATCAAGTGAGCCACTGTCCACCGCACGTTTTGGAATTTGATCCGTCGAATTCCAATCAGCTCCCATCGCCATGCCCGTTATACTCCAGCCATGATCACCATGCTCTTCACTGTATTTTAAAACACCATTGAATTTTAAATACTCGTTACTCACAAGCCATGGCCCACCGTTGTGCACCGTTTCACCGGCATAGAGTAAATTACCCTCTCCCACTTTTTGCGACCCCATGACAAGGCCACGATAATAATCAAAACTGCCACCGGTAAACTTGACGGTATGATCGGGCAAATTTTTCATGTATTGAATATCGGCGGCACCTGCACTCGAGAAATCACCATTTTCAGCATAATAATTCCCTTTTTGATAATTGATGGTTTGAATGAGTTCAGGAATGAGAAAATTCGTATCCATCCACCCCTGACCATGTGCGTGTGACGGTAAGTTTACCGGCACACCATCCACTTGCGTTAAGAAATCCGTTCCATGATCTAAGTTAAAACCGCGTAAATAATATTGACTTGCCTTCCCTTCGCCACTGTGTTGACTGGAAATCAATCCGGGTACCGTTTCTAGCACTTCACTTGGGCGCGTAATGGGGCGGTATTTTAATTGTTCTTGCCCAACGTTACCCTGTGAGGCACTGCTTGCAATGCCTACAAGCGATTCCGATCGCTGCGTGATAATCATATCTTCAAGTTCGACTGCCTCTTTATCTGATTTCGTTTTTTTTGTTTTTTTTATTTTTACTTTTTCGTTTTCATTTTTAACAGAATTGTCTGAATTGACGTCTGTATATTCAGCGTGCGCGTGAGCGGAGAAACTTGTCAAAATAGCAAAAGATAATAGAGTGAGTTTAAATGAATGGTGTGACATATAAAGACCTTTTGTTGTTGTTATAATTATTTTTTTTAAGCCGTTTGCAGTAGCGTTCGTTCAATAAGCCAAAATAGGCCGGCAATACTCACTAAAATTGAGCACGTAGGCACAAAGTATTTTTCAATCAATGGTTTTTTATGTAGCCACCAAATAAGGGGCAGAACCAAGCTCGTAACCACAATTTGTCCAACTTCAACGCCAAGGTTAAACGAAAATAAAGGCACTAAAATGCCCGTTTCAATACTGCTAATGCCCATTTCCTGCAAAACAGACGCAAAGCCAAAGCCGTGAATTAAGCCAAATGAGAACGTTAATAATCGGCGACCTTTAGGCGCTTTTGAAATCAAGTTTTCTAAACCAACATAAACAATCGTAGCAGCAATCAACGGCTCAACCACTGAACTGGGCAAGGTGACAACACCCAAGCCTGCAAGGCCTAGCGTAATAGAATGTGCAATAGTGAAAAACGTAATAATGCCAACCGCTGACCAAAAATTACGCGTCACCATCAGCAGCGCAAACAAAAAGAGTAAATGGTCATAGCCCGTTAAAATATGCTCAACACCTAATAAGAGAAAGTCTTTAAACATAGAGCCGTGCTGCGCGTTGATATCCAACTCAATGGCATTGTCTTCTTGTGTCAACATTTTTTCACTGAGACTTTTTCCCTCACCATTTTTGATGGTGATATATTGTTTATGACCTTCGGGTAGTTTTTTCAACAATAAAACGACCATTTTTAAATGTGTTGCCTCGGGTTCGTAGCGCAATTTAACGTGGGCATTATTTTTGTCATCAAATGTCACTTCACCGTTTGAAACGGGTTTCACTATTTGGTCATTAAGTGTGAACTGCAGTTCCTTTGCAATTAACGCCGCAATATTTGGTTTTGCGTTGTCGTATTCAGCGGGCGTAATGTCAGCATCACCATCGCTATCCATTGGTGAAAAAGCTTCAATATCTTGCAGTGCAAAGGTAATATTAGCCTCCACGCCGGTGCTGGTTAGCACCACATCCGCTGAACTTAATCCCGGTGCATGGGCTGAACTAAGTTGGCTGTATGCCAAGAAAAATAGGAGATAGAGTAATTTCATTTTTCAATGATTCCGTTACTGATAAAAGTAAAAAATTTGGACGCACACCAGCCTGCCTTTTTTATAAAAGCAAATGGTGTGAATGCGTATTTAGATGAGTTAAACGCACGGGGCGTTAAGAGGTAAAACGATTTTTTGAAGAAACAGAGAGGGAGTTTTGAATATAAAACAAAAACGCCATGCTGTTTTGGGTAAAAAATATAGCAAAAAAATTGCGATATATAAAATACGCACAGCAATAAACAGTGGCTTAAATAGTATTTAATCGATATGAAAAAATAACCTATAACAGCAGCATGAGGCGTGAGCATTAGCCATCGGTTCGCGTCGATAATTAGTGGCGGTTTTTGTGTTGCTAATTGATAATTAGCGCTTTCGTTCGTTGTCGACATTGAATAATGAGGCTTGTGGCTTCCAATGTTGACAGTTTCGCTTTGCGCGATATTTTGCGTCTGCGAAACTAAAAATGCCGCCGATAATAAAATGACTTTAGCAACTAAAATACCTGTACCATGAAGCAACATGGTTGCCAGCATAAACCCGACGGTATAAGACACTAAGCTTGCTGAAGTGGAAATTTCTTGCCCATGTGCATAACCATGAAAAAATGCAAAAAATGCCACAATTAACACATTTATTTTGGTACCGAAATGAATTTTACGGATGATTAATGCGCTAAAAACAAGACATGACGCGATAATTAGCACTTCGGCACTTGGAATGGCTAAATAGCTTGCCGCTCCCGATATCCCCCCCAAACTCATCACTGTAACAAACGTGACAGGAAGTAGCCAAACGGCTTTTCCTCGTAATTGCGCCGCCCAGATTCCAACGCCAAGCATAGTGATAACATGATCCAATCCTTCTAATGGATGCGAGAAACCACTCGTTAAATCGGTCATGATAAGATGGGTGACATCACAATAAGCACACGCAACCATTGCCAGTAATAAAATGATTACCGACAACACCATACGCTTAAAGAAAGTCCATTCACCTAGCATGTCATAAATTATTCATAAAAGAAGAGCGCTGCATTTTACGCATTTTTTTTCAGATAGCCAATTTTAATTGTATACGACACAGTGCAAAAAGAGATGATTATTGTATTTCACGCACTAATCTAAAGCCAATATCACTACTTTTAGTCGCCGCCAAACCACTGTAGCGCACAGCAGAACGTAGTAGCGGTGGCTTTGCTATCCAGCTACCGCCACGATAAATCTTATATTGCCCTGATTCAGCTCCTTTGGGATCAGATTCTCCACTATGTTGATAATATTGAGGATCATACCAATCTTGCACCCACTCCCACACGTTACCGTGCATATCCACAAGTCCCCACGCATTGGCTTTTTTCTGTCCAACTTCATGGGTATCACCACCATAGCCTTCATTACCAAACCACGCATAATCACGAATCGTTTTTATGTCATCACCAAACGAATAAACCGTTTGTGTTCCTGCACGTGCTGTGTATTCCCATTCTGCTTCAGTAGGCAAGCGATAAATATCACTTTTGGCTCGATCATTTAATTTCTCAATGAATGTTTGCGTATCATTCCAACTCACTTTTTCGACAGGGCGATACATTCCTTTGAATTTACTTGGATTATTACCCATCACCTCTTCCCATTGCTTTTGAGTAATTTCCGATTCGCCTAGATAAAACGGTTTAGTGATGCACACCTTATGTTGCGGTAATTCGTTTGCGGTTGTTTGCTTTTCTTTATCCTGTAGCACCGTATTCTTGTCCTGCCCCATGATAAAACAACCCGCTTCAATTTTGATAAAACGAATACCATCAAAATTTTTCATCTCAACAGCAAAAACAGGCTGAGTAATTGAAAATAGAACAGAAAATAACGCAATTTTATTTTTATTATTCATGACAATGACCTTATTAGTGAAATAACGCAATTCATTATTTATTTGATGTGCTTTTGATGAATTATAATTTCAAAAAGGATGTATAGGTGAATTGTTTTAGTGTATTTTTTCAAAATTAAGATATTCCGTTGCTTGCCGATAGACTGTTAAAGTCGTTGTCTGTAAATTTATTTAAAATAAAACGGTAAATTACACTACACTAAAGCCATAAACACAGCCGTACATGACGCGTTCATCGAAAAACTCAAGAAACAAAACGCTAATTTTACATTGATCTTAAACACTTGTGCCTAATGAATGATTTATGAAATTAAATACGCCCGTAACCAATAATGAAATTGTGATGAAAAATGGTAGTATTTTGGTCACGCGAACTGATTTGCAAGGTAAAATTCTTTATGCTAATGATGAATTTTTAAAAATCAGTGGCTACAGTCGCGCTGAAATTATTGGCAAAGATCACAATATTATTCGGCATCCAGATATGCCCCCTGAACTGTTTGAGGATTTATGGAAAACAGTCAAAGCGATGCGACCTTGGGCAGGCGTGATTAAAAATCGCGCAAAATCAGGTGATTTTTATTGGGTACACGCAAACATTATTCCACAATTTGAAAAGGGAAAGCTAATTGGCTTTTTATCCGTGCGCTACGAGCCCAAAAAAGCGGAATTAGCGCAAAGCCAAGCGTTGTATAATGAAATTAAAAAGAAAACGAACTCAATTAATCCAAAGGGTATCAACGCATTAATCAAGTCAATTCATGATATTTCGCTTTGGCATAAAACAGCTTTTACATTACTCGCTTTTTCCGTGCCTACCGCCACACTTAGCTATGAATATTATCAAGCAGAAAATTACCTCGCACTGGGCGGCGTTATTTTTGCTGCTACTATTGGCGCGTTAATTAATGTTAGCATCATTCACGAATTCAATAAGACACTTGATAAAAGCGTTGGTATTTTTTATCGTCTATCGGGTAAAAGTTTTGGCAATAACTTTGATTTGAAGAAAAGCGGCGTAATAGGTGATTTTTATCGAGGTTTATTTTCAATGGATGTGAGTTTGAGCCTAGATATTGCTGAGTCTAAACGTCTTCACGCGGAATCATTGCGCATTAATAGTGCGTTAGATAACGTGCATTCAGCGGTTTTAGTGGCGGATAATAATTTCGATATTATCTACATCAATGAAAGCGCGAAAAAGTTATTTCAAAACGCGTCAGTTGATATTAAAAAACAAATCCCGCATTTTGATGTTGATAAATTACTCGGTGCCAATATGGATTTGTTTAATGCCGAGTCTCCCGAAGCGCAACGCAAGCGAATGGAAAATTTAACCGAGTTTCACGCCATTGAACATGTTGTAGCGGGTCGCCATTTAAATGTGATTACCAATCCCGTATTGGATAAGAACGGTGATCGCATTGGTTTTGTAGCGGAATGGGTAGATAAAACCATTGAAGTAAAAGCCATTCAAGAAATTTCAGAGATAGTGCAAGCGGCTGCAAAAGGGGACTTTGAACGTCGCATTAATGAAGTGGAGCGTGATGGTTTCATTTTAGAATTAATTAAAAACATTAATAAACTCATCGAAACAAGCTCTGTGGGTCTAAATGAAGTCGCTCGTGTTTTAGATGCACTATCACATGGTGACTTGACTAAAACCATTAATAATAACTATTTTGGTATGTTTGGCCAGCTCAAAGATGATGCTAACTCGACAGTCGAAAAATTACGTGAGGTCATTTATCAAATTCAATTAGCCACCGACACCATTAACATGAGTGCAAAAGAAATTGCATCAGGGAATAATGATTTGTCGCATCGCACCGAAAAGCAAGCCGCAAGTTTAGAGCAGACAGCAGCAAGTATGCAGCAGCTGACCTCTACGGTGCAAAACAACAGTGAAAATGCGCAGCATGCTAACAGTTTAGCCACAGGCGCATCAGACATTGCTAGCCAAGGTGTTTTGGTTGTTCGTCAAGTGGTTAAAACAATGGATGGTATTACTGAGTCTTCACGAAAAATTGTGGATATTATTTCGGTTATTGATGGCATTGCATTTCAAACCAATATACTCGCGCTTAATGCCGCTGTTGAAGCGGCACGCGCAGGTGAGCAAGGGCGCGGTTTTGCGGTAGTGGCCAGTGAAGTGCGTAATCTTGCGCAACGCGCAGCGGCGGCAGCGGGTGAAATTAAAAACCTGATTGGTGATTCCGTAGAAAAAGTAGAAGATGGTACTCAATTGGTTGCGAAAGCGGGTAAAACGATGGAAGAAATTGTACAGGCGATTGAAAACGTAACAACTATTATGTCGCAAATCAGCTCAGCCTCTACAGAGCAAACAATGGGTATTGAACAAGTTAACAGCGCTATTGGTCAAATGGATGATGTGACACAACAAAATGCTGCGCTAGTTGAAGAAGCAGCGGCAGCGGCTGAAACATTGGAAGATCAAGCGCAAAGTTTAGCTAATACCGTGAAATATTTTGAACTGTAATGCAATGTTATGCGTTAGGTTTGGCGTTATGGCTTGTATTTGAGATAGCATATGCCGCAAATTTTGCAGCAGAAGTGAAGCACGCTGATGTGAGTTATCAAAATGGGTATTCTTTTTTAGCGGCAGATTTAGATTATCACCTCAGTCCTCAAGCCAAAGAAGCGCTTCACAACGGAGTGCCTCTCTCTTGGCAAGTGAATGTGCGGTTAAATCAAACACGTGATTTTTGGTGGGATAAAGTGAAATTAAACTATTCACTGCGCTATCAATTGCAATATCATGCGCTACTCAATATGTATCGCGTCAAAAATGAAAATACGGGCGAAATTCATAATTTCTCAACTTTATCAGCCGCATTAGACAGTATGGCAATCATTCGCGGTTTACCACTCTTTAACACAAAAAATAGTTTGTCTTATCAACATCACGTTATCGCCATTCAAATTCTCTTTGAAGATGGCGAACTGCCTTTGCCACTGCAAACCCAAGTGATTGCAAATCCACAGTGGCAACTCTCTAGTAAATGGACGTATTGGAACTTACTAGTCGAGAAAGTGCAACCGTAGTTCTGACGGATGAGATAAACAATGTAGTGGTTGATAATGAAGTAACTGCTTGGCATCATGTGAGCCACTCGCCACGCCAACACAAGCAATCCCTGCATTGATTGCCATTTGCAAATCATGTGTGGAATCACCAATCATCAGTACTCGCTCGGGCGATATTTTCAAATGCGCCATAATTTCTTCAAGCATTTTAGGGTGGGGTTTTGATTGTGTTTCATCCGCGCAACGGGTAATTGAAAACAAATCAACCGTTCCTGTAGCGTGCAGTGCTTCATCTAAACCTTCTCGTGTTTTTCCCGTCGCAATAGCTAGTTGGTAGCCATTTTGCTTTAATGATTCAAGCATATCATAAACACCCGCAAACAAATCATCGCGGCTGATTTTTTTAGAAAAATAGGTCTTTTCATAATACCCAACTAATGCGTGAATTTCGTTTTCATTGGCGTCAGGAAATAATGCGGCAATAGCTTTCTCAATGCTTAGGCCAATCACATCTTTTGCGGATTGATAATCTGGTGTGCGATGACGTGTACCATTTGCCGCATTTTGTAAGCAACGCGCAATCCAATCAATGGAATCAATTAATGTGCCATCCCAATCAAAAATAAGTAAATCAAAGCGGTCTTTCATTTTGTAATAACATCTCAAGTTGTGGCGGTAGTGGCGCGTTAATGTTCATGGCAACACCTGTGAGGGGGTGTGAAAAACTTAATGTTTTTGCATGCAAAAACATACGTTTATACCCTTTTTGTTTAAACAACATATTCATATCATCGCGTCCATAACGCTCATCGCCAATAATGGGATGACCTAAATGAAGAGCATGCACGCGAATTTGATGTGTACGTCCTGTTTTGGGCGCGGCTTCAACGAGTGTTGCTTGCTCAAAACACGTTAAACGCGTAAACGTGGTGAGCGCTTCTTTACCTGCTGAACTCACCATCACCATGCGCTCACCGCCTTTCGCAATATTTTTAAGCAGTGGTGCATTCACCACTAATTTCTGTTTCTTCCATTGCCCAGAAAGGAGTGCAATATAAGTTTTTTGAATTTGATTATCTCGAAAAATAGCGTGGAACGCCCTCAACGCACTGCGTTTTTTTGCAATGACAAGGCACCCTGACGTATCTTTATCTAAGCGATGCACTAATTCTAAAAAGTGTGCATTAGGACGCAATAAGCGCAGTCCCTCAATAATACCAGAGCTTACGCCACTGCCGCCATGAACCGCAAAGCCAGCGGGTTTGTTGATAATTAAAAAACCGTCATCTTCAAATAAAACACTTTCTTCGAGTGCTTCTTTTAAATTCGTGGGAACAAATACTTCTTCGCTACGCTCTGCAAGACGAACAGGTGGGATGCGTACAATATCACCCGTCACGAGGCGATAATTGACATCAACGCGGCCTTTATTAACACGCACTTCCCCCTTGCGTACAATGCGATAAATCCGACTTTTCGGCACACCTTTTAATCGTGTAATTAAAAAATTATCAAGCCTTTGATCATGGTTTTCTTCCGTAATAGCTACTTGCACGACTTTTGTTGGTAACAATGCGCTTTGTTCTTGATTTTGATTCATTAAATAATATTTAAAAATGGATAAGCCAAAAGATCATTAACGTATCACTTTTTGTGATTAAATTAAAAAATTTATTGAAATGACTTCTATTTATGTTAAGTGGTGGCATTTAAAATGATTGCCGCATGGACTTAACATAGTCAATACAGCACTCAATACCTCACGTTTTGATTTTCAATATTGAATATCCTCTTTTAAGTGGACAAGAGTGCAATTAAAAAAGTGCAAAAAAGGTGAAATTTAAGCATGATTACGCAGTGCTTATGACATAAAAAACTGTTTTTTAAACAATAAAACATGCCTCAATCAAAAATAAAAGTGTTTATATAACAGGCTATTAAGCTCAATAAAAGAATGTAAATTTTATTTTCAACACAAAAAATGTTTCTTATCATAGACCAAAATAGACCTCTATTCTAATGGCAACCCGTGAAAGAGGGCTAATTTATCTTGCTCGACAGTTTAAGTTCAAATTGAAGTCAAACCATAAGATTGTTATAGTGGAAATGTTTTAGTCACACTTGACAAGAAATCACCACTAATTAGAACACAACCGCCTTTTTTGGTGACGATTAAAATAGCGATTTTGAGACGCTCTAAAGCTCATTACGAATTTCGGGTTTTTCGTTCGACCCAAGATGAACGATTTTCAACTTACTTGCGCTGACCTTTTCACCTAGGTTAACTCTCTTAAAGGTTTTATCTACCCGCACAACGCCTCGTTCCCTATGAATTTATAACGATCGCTACACAATAAAAGCCGCCTAGATAAAAAATCGCTTTACAGTTTGAGTTTTCCTGCTATTACGCACATGAAATGCAGCGCAGGTCACACTACAGGATATATTGCATGAAAAGAATGCTAATCAATGCGTCGCAATCAGAAGAATTGCGTGTCGCGTTAGTTGATGGTTATAAACTTTATGATTTTGACATTGAAATTCCTTCAAAGGAGCAGAAAAAATCAAATATTTACAAAGGCATTATTACCCACGTTGAAGCCAGTTTAGAAGCTGCTTTTGTCAATTATGGTGCTGAAAAACATGGTTTTTTACCTTTTAAAGAAATTGCCCCGCTTTATCGTCGACCTACCACCTCTCCAGTCAATGCAGACGCAACAGGCGATACAAAACCACGTCGTCAATCTGTAAAAGATTTGATTCGTGTTGGGCAAGAAGTGATTGTCCAAATTGAAAAAGAAGAGCGCGGAAATAAAGGTGCAGCACTCACTACCTACATTAGTTTAGCGGGCACATATCTGGTCTTAATGCCAAATAATCCTAAAGCAGGTGGTATTTCACGACGCATTGAAGGCGAAACCCGAAACGAGTTGCGCGAAGCCATGGGCGCTCTTGAAATTCCAGAAAATATGGGTTTGATTGTCAGGACAGCTGGGTGCGGCAAAAATGTAGAGGAATTACAGTGGGATTTAAATTATTTGCTGCAACTTTGGGATGCTATTGATCGCTCCTCATCGCAACAAGCAGCCCCTTTTTTAGTATTTCAAGAAAGTAACGTGATTATTCGTGCGTTGCGCGATCACTTGAGAACAAACATAGACGAAATTCTGATTGACGATCCTGAAGCCTTTCAATTAGTTAAAAGTTTTTTAAAACAAGTTATTCCCGATTTTTTGTCTAAAATTCGTTTATACAAAGACCCTGTTCCGCTCTTTAATCGTTACCACATTGAATCACAAATCGAAGTTGCTTATAACCGTGAAGTATCACTGCCCTCAGGCGGCTCTATTGTTATCGATCATACAGAAGCGCTTACCTCAATTGATATTAACTCTGCACGCGCTACAAAAGGCAGTGACATTGAAGAAACCGCATTAACTACCAATTTAGAAGCCACAGACGAAATTGCACGTCAACTACGTCTACGCGACTTAGGTGGGTTATTTGTGATTGATTTTATTGATATGTCGTCAATTAAGCATCAACGCATGGTTGAAAACCAATTACGTGAAGCCATTAAAATAGATCGTGCACGTATTCAAACAGGTCGAATTTCGCGTTTTGGCTTACTTGAAATGTCGCGCCAACGCATGCGCCCGTCCCTTGGGGATTCAACTCAGCTCACCTGTCCTCGCTGTAAAGGTCAAGGTACGATTCGTAATGTAGAGTCGGTAGCCCTTTCAGTGCTGCGCATTATTGAAGAAGAAGCGATGAAAAAAGGAGCAGAAAAAATCATTGCGAATTTATCAATCGAATGTGCTGCATTTTTATTAAATGAAAAACGCAGTGCAATTGAGCGTATTGAAAATCGGTTAAAAGTGGCTATTGTTGTGTTACCGTGCAAACACTTAGAAACGCCAGCTTATGAAATTGAGCGTATTAAAGAGCGTGATTTCCAAGAGGAAAAAAGTAGCTATTCGCTAATTAAAGCAGAAACTATCAGCATTCCTGAATTTGCGCAGCAAGTTAAGCAGCACGCGCCACCTGCCAAAGCAGCTATTACTGAATTCTTGCATGATTCCCCCGCCCCCATGCACAATAAAAATGAGTCGGTAGCCCTAATTAAACGTTTTTGGCACCGATTAGCCAAACCGTTATTTAATAGCGCAAATGCCACGCAAACCATTATTGATAAATCCAGTATTATTGATGCTCAAATTCAAGATGCGCAAGATACTGACAATCTCAGCGATGCTGTTGTCAAAAAAGCCGGTTCAAACCCTAAAAGTCGCAATAATCGACGCAATAAAAATCAGCGTAACCAACGTGCTAGAAAAGACAATGTAAGTGGTACTGAAGGCACTGATAGCCATGCTCCTGTTCTTGTGGAAAGCCAGCAAATACCCGATGATAATTTTATTTTGCAAGAGACTGTGTTTACTGACGCATCAACCGAGGCAATGGAGCCTATCATTTCAGTTGATCCTTTCGATTCACAGACCTCTCGTAAAAGTGGAAATCGCAGTAATTTGCGTCGTGGCCCAAATCGTCGCAGACCACGCAACCCAAACTATAAAAAACCTGAAAATGATTTAATTTTAGAAAATAATGTCGTTAATTTTAATCCAAATGAACCAGCTGAAAGAACTGCAACTGTCATTTTGACGCAAGATAATGATCAAAAATATGACGCACATAACGACGTTAAATTAACCCATGAACCTCAACATTATTTTCATGCAGCAGACCAATCAACACATGGTGTGCAAAGTCATTCAAATCAAGGCCCCGAACTGAACACGAATTCGTCAAATTCGGAGTAGCGGCATGAAAAAGTCTTAAAAAGTATTTCAAAAGCGCGTTTATGAACGTAAACGCGCTTTATTTTTGTCTTTTGTTAAGTGATTGTACACGTTGTCTAAGTTGAGTAGACACGCTTTTTATGGTGTAATAAGACGGTTTTATGTCTTTATACGCTTCCGTTTTTATCGTTAAATAATAAAAACGAAGATTTTCTCCGCAACTTGTTTGGAGCCTGCTTCAACTATGCAATTTATAACAAAAAAAGGTTTAGATAT
>ERZ1034363.730-NODE-730-length-20860-cov-9.565943_pt1 | contig 20860 bp, 24 predicted proteins | sample MGYA00520616_ERZ1034363 | MGnify/ENA primary metagenome ERZ1034363 (study PRJEB33736, sample SAMEA104284506) | Azolla filiculoides | biome: Urban; feature: Water surface; material: Ditch water | place: Netherlands | collected 2015-10-28 | depth 0-0.1 m ... | reverse complement strand
CGCCTGAAAACCTATGCCTTGCCCGTGCCTGCCGATGTGGCCGCCTACATGGACCGCGTGTGCGCCCTGCCCGGCGTGAAGGCCTGGATCGACGACGCATTGGCCGAAAAGGACTTCATCGACTTTGAAGAGCCTTTCCGGGTGGCTCGCTGAATAAAGCGCTGAAATGAACGTATTTGTCGTCGGCGGTGCGGTGCGCGATGCCTTGATGGGGCTGCCCGTCAACGACCGCGACTGGGTGGTGGTGGGCAGCACGCCCGAGGCCATGAGCGCGCAGGGCTATGTGCCCGTGGGCAAGGACTTTCCGGTCTTTCTGCACCCACAGACCCGCGAGGAATACGCCTTGGCCCGAACCGAGCGCAAGACGGCGCGGGGCTACAAAGGCTTTGCGGTGCAATCCGCACCCGACGTCACGCTCGAAGAAGACCTGGCCCGGCGCGATCTCACAGTGAACGCCATGGCCGTGCCCGAGGCACTAACGCACCAGCCGCCCAGCGCCTGGGCGGGCCAGATCGTCGACCCCTATGGCGGCCAGGCTGACGTGCAGGCCAAGGTGCTGCGGCATGTGACCGAGGCCTTTGCCGAAGACCCGGTGCGCATCCTGCGGCTGGCCCGTTTTGCGGCGCGCTTTGCCGACTTCACCGTGGCCGATGAAACGATGGCCTTGATGCGTCAGATGGTGGACGACGGCGAGGTGGACCACCTGGTGCCCGAGCGCGTCTGGCAGGAGCTGGCCAAAGGCCTGATGGCCGAAAAACCCTCGCGCATGTTCGAGGTGCTGCGCGCCTGCGGCGCCCTGAAAGTGCTGCTGCCCGAGCTGGACCGGCTCTGGGGCGTGCCCCAGCGGGCCGAACACCACCCCGAGGTGGACACAGGCGTGCACATGATGCTGGTGATGGACATGGCTGCACGATTGAACATGCCGCTGTCTGTGCGCGTGGCTTGCCTGATGCATGACCTGGGCAAAGGCACCACGCCCGCCGACGTGCTGCCCCGCCACATCGGCCACGAAGGCCGCAGCGTCAAGCTTTTGCAAAAGGTGTGTGAGCGCCTGCGCGTACCCAGCGACTGCAAGGAGCTGGCCGAAGTGGTGGCGCGCGAGCACGGCAACATCCACCGCAGTGGGGACTTGAATGCCGAAGCCCTGATGCGCTTACTCGAGCGTTGCGACGCCATCCGCCAAGCCGAACGCTTTGCGCTGATGCTGCAAGCGTGCGAATGCGATGCACGGGGGCGGCTGGGCTTTGAAGATGCGGCCTACCCACAGGCGGCACGTTTGCTGCAGGCGCAAAGGGCTGCGCTCTCGGTCGAGACCGCGCCCATTGCCCAAGCTGCTGCGGCCCAGGGCCTTAAAGGCCCTCAAATTGGCGCTCAAATCACCCAAGCCCGCATCAAAGCCATCGCGCTGGTGTCGCTGTAGTCCTGCCTTTGTGGGAGGCTGCCCCTGCGGCCGAAGGGTGAAATCGCTTAGCCGCTTGTCGGCATCAAAGATGCGAGCGCGTCCAGTCGGCAATGTCTTGCGCCGTGCGGAAAGCACCCGCTTGGCGGGCGACTTCTTTGCCGCCGACAAACAAAGCGAGTGTGGGGATGCTGCGGATGTTGAAACGGGCGGCGATGGCCTGCGCGTCTTCGGTGTTGAGTTTGGCCACCCGCACCTGGGGCTCCAAAAGGCCTGCGGCCTGCTCATAAGCCGGGGCCATCATGCGGCACGGACCGCACCAGGGTGCCCAGAAATCCACGAGCACAGGCACATGGCTGCGGCCAATGTGCTTGTCAAAGCTGGCCTGATCCAGCGCCAGCGGATGGCCGTCAAAAAGTGCTTGGTGGCATTGTCCGCAACTGGGTGCGTTGCGCATATCCGCCACACGCACCCGGTTGGTGGTGTGGCAGTGCGGACAAACAATGTGCAAGGCGTTGGCTGAATCGGTCATGGGGTCCCTTGTGTGTTGAAAACCACTTGGGGATCATGCTGCGCGATTCAAGGGCCTTGCGCGTTGACTCAGGTCAACGCAAAGATCACGACAGGATCAACGCGCTGGTGGACGGCGCGGGGCCATCGGGGCACGACCGGCCAGGTGACGGAAGCTGATGCGGCCTTTGCTCAGGTCATAAGGCGAGAGCTCGAGCGTCACACGGTCACCCGCCAAAATGCGGATGTGGTTTTTGCGCATCTTGCCAGCGGAATAGGCGATCAATTGGTGGCCGTTGTCCAGCGTCACGCGAAAACGCGTATCGGGCAAAACTTCGTTCACCACGCCCATCAGTTCAATCAGTTCTTCTTTAGCCATTTAAAACGTCTTTCTCAAAGCAGGATCGGTTTGGAGGTCTGGCGCTCTACCCACAACATGCCTTCATCGAGGGCGTATTGGTTGGCGGCGGCAGGTGTTGCAAATTCGGGCACAAAGCGCATCACGCGGTCGGTGCTGGCACTGCCGCGGCCACTGGCCACGGACACTTGAGCGCCAAATGCGCCATTGGGCAAAGCCCTGGAGCACGGTTGAATTCGAAATTTTCCCATGGAGATGGGTTGGTGTGAACAATATGAAATAGTCATGTATTTTAACGAAGGGGGTCGAACCGCTTTTTTCGGCCCTCTTGGGGGCTGTGCAGCGGCACGGGTCTTGGCATGTCCTGGTGCCAAAAAACGCCCCCGATGTGCAGACCCTGGGGTCTGCCACAGAACATCACCGTGCAGAGGTGCGTCAAAAGGAAGCAAAAAATCGTCTGGGCCCAGCTCATAATGAGCATGGCGGGCGATGTGCACAGTGGAGGACAAGACTGGCATCCCTCTGCCGGGATGCGCTATCGGCTCTGGGAGAGCGAGATGGGCATAAGTCGCCAATGGCGTGCCGCACTGTACCACGTTCACGGTTTTGGTGCTTTTGCAAGCTTTCCGACTCACAACCACCGGGCCACCGCAGCGGCCAGCATGCTCAACAGCAAGGTGCTGGTGATGGGGATGAACCATTCACGCCCGAACAGCCTGAAACGAAAATCCCCCGGCAAACGGCCAAAACCCAGCTTTTGCAGCCAAGGCTGCAGGCCACTGAAAATAATCAGTGCCAGCAAAACGACGATCAGCCAGCGCAACATAACTTGCCTTGATGCCGATCACAGGCGGTGAGACCGGTCGCCCCGGGCAAAGCCCTGAGCCGCCCAATCCGACGATGTGGCGAACCCGATGACCTTGAACAACTCGCCCATTTCATGCTCGTTGACCAAGCGCTGGGCTTGGCTGCGTTCGGCCAATGTGGCTGCAGCCATGCGCTCGGCCAGTCCCAGATTCAGCAAAAACCAGGCTTGGCTGGCATATCCCAAAACGTCCAGCCCGGCGTTTTGCGCGGCCAAGGCCACGCCAGTGAAGTTGACGTGGGCCGTGATGTCTTTTTGGCCCACGGCCAGCAAGGGGTTGTCGTCGGCTTGGTGCAGCTGGTGGCACATGACGGTGCCCATGTGGCGCTGGGGGTGGAAGTACTCGCCCTCGGGGAAGCCGTAGTCCAGAAAAATCGCTGCGCCGCCGCGTCCGGCCAACAAACGCTCGGCCAAGCTGGTCACAAAGGCCTCGGCCTGGGGATGGATTTCGGTCAGGTAATCGTGTTCGCCTTCGACGTCCACGGGCGGGCGCAAGGCGGTTGGGCGGTCTTGCCAGGCAAAACCTTGGCCTGCGGTGACCACGCCGCGCTCGTGCCAGACGCCCTGCGTGCGCTGCAGCAGCTGCACCGGCATGGCATCGAGCACCTCGTTGCCCACCACCACGCCCTCGATGGCGTCGGGCCAAGCATCCAGCCAGCGGACTTTGTCGGCATGCTTGAGCAAGGTGTCGGCCTGCCGGGCGCGCAAGGTCCCCGACAAGTCGATGATGGTGTAGCGGCGCACCGCATCGCCCAGGCTGTCCAGCAGCTGCAAGGCCAAAGCGCCCGTGCCTGCGCCAAACTCCCACACCTCGTCGGTGCCCGTGGCCTGCAGCGCCTCTTGCACCTGCACGGCCAGCGTCTGGCCAAAGAGCGGTGACATGCCTGGCGCGGTCACAAAATCGCTGCCCGACGAGGGCATGGCCCCGAATTTTTGCAAACTGTTGGTGTAGTAACCCAAGCCCGGTTCGTAGAGCGCCATGGCCATGAAACGGTCAAACCCCAGCCAACCACCGGCTTGCGCGATGGCTTGGTGAATGCGTGGGGTCAATTCAGAAGGGGGGGCGGTATAGGGCATCGTCACCCCGCGATTGTCGCCCATGCCACACGGGGTCTTGGGTGGGTGCAAACGACCCGAGCCAGGCGCTTCACCGATAATTAGGCGCTTGCTTGGCAATCTGTCATGTCGGGCTTGACCCGGCATCCATGGTTGAACAAGCATGGACCCCGGATCGAGTCCGGGGTGACAAACTTCTTGAACCGACCTTCACAGGCCAGTCATCCCCTCTACCGCAAGCTGCTCACATTCATGAAACAAGTTCTGGTCACCGGAGGCGCTCACCGCCTGGGCGCAGAGATCGTTCGCCAATTTGCGGCGGCGGGCTGGCGCGTGTGGTGCCATTACCAGCGCTCGGGCGATGCGGCGCAGGCGCTGCAGGCCGAACTGCAAACCACCGGTGCACACATTGAGCTGGTGCAAGCCGACCTGGCGCAAAGCGCCGAAGTGGAACGCATGATGGCGCACATCGCACAAAGCCACGGCCCGCTGGATTGTCTGGTGAACAACGCCTCGCTGTTCGAGCCCGACACCGGGGCCGCTATGGACCTGCCCGGCGCACGCCAGCAACTCGAAGTCAACCTGATCGCGCCCATGCTGCTGGCATCGCTGATGGCCAAGCAAGCTGCCCCTGATGACCTTCCGGGCCAGCGCAGCGTGGTCCACATCCTGGACCAAAAGGTGTTCAACCTGAACCCGGACTATTTTTCGTACACCGTCACAAAATTGGCGCTGGAGCGCTCGGTGGCCTTGCAGGCGCAGGCCCTGGCCCCATTGCGTGTGTGTGGCGTCGCGCCGGGCCTGATGTTTTTGAGCGGCCCGCAAACACAAGACAACTTTGACCGCGCCAGCCGCGTGAACCTGCTGCGCCAGCCCATTGACCCGGCGCAGGTGGCCGCCACTTGCCTGTTTCTGGCGCAAAACCCCTGCATCACCGGCACCACGGTGTGCGTGGACAACGGCCAGCACCTGGTGCCGCTTGAGCGCGATGTGATGTTCCTGACCGACCCCAAGGACGCGCCATGAGCAATGTTCTCAGTCAACTGGCACTGAACTGCCGCCGCCTGTTTTTGCGCAACCACACGGTGGACGTGCGCATTGGTGCGCACGACTTTGAAAAGCTCGGGCCCCAGCGAATCGTCTTCAACGTCGAGCTGTTCGTGCCCTACAGCGCGTCCACCCCCACGCAAGACGACCTGGCCGAGGTGGTGGACTACGACTTCATCCGCGAGGTGATCGCGCAGCGCGTGGCAAAAGGCCACATCGTGCTGCAAGAAACCCTGTGCGACGACCTGATGCGCGAGCTGATCGCGCACCCGCAGGTGCAGGCGGTGCGCCTGTCCAGCTGCAAACCCGATGTGTACCCGGACTGCGAAGCCGTCGGGGTCGAAATTTTCCAAATCAAACCCGCGCCATGAAAACACCCGCAGGACACCAAACCCTGGAGCTGACCGGTTTGCGCTTTGACGCGAACCTGGGCATCTTGGAACACGAAAAAATCGACCCGCAGCCGATCCAGGTCGATGCCGAACTGAACCTGGGCACACAACCTCTGCTGCCCAGCGACGACGATATTCACTCGGTGCTGGATTACCGCAAGGTGCGCAAGATCATCATCGATGAATGCACGGCTGAGCACATCAACCTGCTGGAAACATTGATCGGCAAACTTTCGAACCGCCTGATGCAGTTGCCCGGCGTGTTGGGCGTGCGCGTCAAGATTGCCAAACTTGAAATTTTTGAAGATTGCGAAGTGGCCATTCGCATGGAAACCGGACAGTGGTGAACCCCATGAACACAACAACTGAAAACACCTGGGTGGACGCTGAAGCCCAAGCCAGCGAAGCGGCCGCCAAGGCCGTCAAGATCGAACGCGAAACCCACAAGCTCGAAAAACGCCTGTGCCGCCAAATGGGCCAGGCCATCAGCGACTTCAACCTGATCGAGGCGGGCGACCGCATCATGGTCTGCATGTCGGGCGGCAAAGACAGCTACGGCATGCTCGACATCTTGCTCAAGATGAAAGCCCGCGCTCCGGTCGACTTCGAGCTGGTGGCGGTCAACCTCGACCAAAAGCAGCCGGGCTTCCCGGATCACATCCTGCCTGCGTATTTGAAAGAGCTGGGCGTGGAGTTCCACATCGAGACGCAAGACACGTACTCGATCGTGAAAGACAAAATTCCCGAAGGCAAGACCATGTGCAGCCTGTGCTCGCGTCTGCGCCGGGGCATTTTGTACCGCGTGGCGCGTGAGCTCAAATGCAACAAGCTGGCTCTGGGCCACCACCGCGACGACATGCTGCAAACCTTCTTCTTGAACATGTTCTTTGGCGGCAAGCTCAAAGGCATGCCCCCGAAGTTGGTGAGCGACAACGGCGAGTTCATGGTCATTCGCCCACTGGCCTATGTGGCCGAATCCGATTTGATCCGTTGGGCAGAGCACCGACAGTTCCCCATCATCCCGTGCACCCTGTGCGGCAGCCAGGAAAACCTGCAACGCCTGCAAGTGGGCAACATGCTGCGCGAGTGGCAAAAAAAGCACCCTGGCCGCATTGAAAACATGTTTGCGGCTTTGCAAAATGTCGTGCCCTCGCATTTGATGGACGCCAAGCTGCACGGCTTCAAAGACCTGAAGATCACCGGCATCGCCGATGAGGCGGGCGACAAAGCCTTTGACGAAGAAGAGTTCAAGGAAGCGTCCTTGCCGGGCATCCAGGTCATCTCGGTGTAAACCTCAGGAGAACGGGTCATGCGCAAAAGCTCACAGCCACTCACTCGGCGCTTGTCGTTGGCCATGGCCGCACTGGCCTTGACGCTTTTGACGGGCTGCGCCTCGATGCGTCTGGTCGACAGTGATGTCGTCTCGGTGGCAGCCGTGCCGTCGGGCATGAGCTTGCAAGGCGCCCGATACCGCTTTGAGCGCCTGCCGTCACAGGTCAACAACCCCGAGGCCGGACTGGCCGAGCAACAAGCACAAGCCGCCATGACGGCCGTGGGTTTGGTGCGCGACGATGCAGTTGCCAGCCTGAGCGTGATGGTGGGCTTCAGTGGCACGCAATACCAGGCAGACCCTTGGGGACGCCCGATCGGGCCGGGCTGGACACCTTACGGCAGCGTCGGCATTGGTATTGGCATTGGTGCTGGCTCGCACATCGGACTGGGCACGGGCATGCGCTTTCCGCCGCCCACGCAGTACCGCCGCGAGGTCAGCTTGGTCATGCGCGATTTGAAATCAGGCCAAGTGGTCTACGAAACCCGCGCCAGCCACGCGGGCCCATGGAGCGACAGCGTGCCGATTTTTGCCACCCTGTTTCAGGCCGCACTGGCCAACTTCCCCAACCCGCCTGCAGGCTTGCGCCGGGTCAACATCGAACTGCCGCGCTGAACCTAGGACTTCATGGAACCCACCCGCATTCTGGCGATTCGCCACGGAGAAACCGCCTGGAACGTGGACACACGCTTGCAAGGCCATCTGGACATCCCGCTCAACGACGTGGGCTTGCGCCAAGCCCAGCATTTGGCCCGGGCGCTGGTGCAGCGTGATGCCATCGATGCGATTTACGCCAGCGACCTGTCTCGCGCCCATACCACGGCCCAGGCGGTTGCGCAGCTTGTCGGTCAAAGCGTGACCACACATGTCGGCCTGCGCGAGCGTCACTTTGGTGCGTTCCAGGGGCGCACCTTTGCCGAGATCGAAGTCGAGTTGCCCGAGCACGCCTGGCACTGGCGCAAACGCACGCCGGACTGGACGCCGCCTGACGGCGGTGAATCCCTGATCGCGTTGCGCGAACGGATTGTGGCCACCGTGGACGAGCTGGCAGCCCGGCACCCTGGCCAGCAAGTCGTGATGGTGGCCCATGGCGGCGTGATGGACATCCTGTACCGCGCAGCCACCCGCCTTGAACTGCAAGCACCTCGCACCTGGCAACTGACCAACACCGCCGTCAACCGGCTGCTGTGGACGCCGCAAGGGCTTTCCTTGGTCGGCTGGGGCGACACCACCCATCTGGCTGCACTGGGGAAAGACGAAACCTCGGTCTGAAGCCTTGAGGGCCGTCGACCGGCAGCCCTCGATGGCTTCAGGCTTTAAATCCGTTCACCAAACGATTTCGGTGGCGTCACACCCAAATGCCTGAAAGCCGCCAGCGTGGCCATGCGCCCCCGTGGTGTGCGCTGCAAATAACCTTGCTGGATCAAATACGGCTCGATCACGTCTTCGATCGTGTCGCGCTCTTCACCGATGCTGGCGGCGATGTTGTCCAGGCCGACCGGGCCGCCATCAAATCGGTGAATCACCGCTTCGAGCAGTTTGCGGTCCATCAGGTCGAAGCCTTCAGGGTCCACGTCCAGCATGACCAGGGCTTTTTGTGCGAGGCCTTTGTGGATGGTGCCGTCGCCCTTCACGTCGGCATAGTCACGCACCCGGCGCAGCAAACGGTTGGCGATGCGCGGTGTGCCACGTGAACGGCGGGCGATCTCAAACGAGCCTTCCGGGTCAATCGGCGCTTTGAGCAAACCGGCGCTGCGGGTCACGATGCGAGTCAGCTCTTCAGGGGTGTAGAACTCCAGCCGCGACACGATGCCAAAGCGGTCGCGCAGCGGGTTGGTGAGCATGCCCGCACGGGTGGTCGCGCCCACCAGAGTGAAGGGTTGCAAGTCGAGCTTGATGCTGCGGGCCGCCGGGCCTTCGCCGATCATGATGTCGATCTGGTAGTCCTCCAGCGCGGGGTACAAGATTTCTTCGACCACTGGCGACAAGCGGTGAATTTCGTCAATGAAGAGCACATCGTTGCGCTCCAGATTCGTCAATAGCGCGGCCAGGTCTTTGGGCTTTTCGAGCACCGGGCCGCTGGTCTGGCGCAGGTTCACGCCCAACTCGGCCGCGATGATGTGGCTGAGCGTCGTTTTGCCCAAGCCAGGCGGGCCAAACAGCAGCACATGGTCCAGCGGTTCTTCGCGCATCTTGGCGGCGCTGATGAAAATTTCCAGCTGCTCGCGCACCTTGACCTGGCCGACGTATTCGTCGAGCAGTTTGGGGCGCAGGGCGCGCTCAATGGCCTCTTCTTGGTGGGACACGGGGGCCGCTGAAATGACCCGGGGTTCGGGTTGGGGGGCGAAATCGTCGGTGCGGATGCTCATGGCTCAGTTCATCTTCATTTGTTCAGGGCTTTGAGTGCCAGCTTGATGCCGTCGCTCACGCCCACGTCGACAGGCAAGCTCTTGAGTGCAGCCGCTGCTTCTTTGTCGCTGTAACCGAGCGCCAGCAAAGCCTGCTGGATGTCGCTTTGCGCATCGGGGGTATTGACCGCAAACAAGCCGCCCAAGTCACCACCCAGCTTGCCCTTGAGTTCGAGCAGCAGGCGCTCGGCGGTCTTTTTGCCAATGCCAGGCACCTTGACCAGACGCCCGACTTCTTGCGTGGTGATGGCTTGCGCCAAGTCGGTCACGCTCATGCCCGACAGCACGCTGAGTGCCGTGCGGGGGCCGACGCCGGAAATTTTGATGAGCTGGCGGAAGGCCTCGCGCTCGCTCAAGGTGGCAAAACCGTAGAGGATTTGCGCGTCTTCGCGCACCACAAAGTGCGTGACCAGACTGACTTTTTCGCCCGTGGCAGGCAAGTTGTAGAACGTGCTCATGGGCACATTGACTTCGTAGCCCACGCCATGGCAGTCCACGATCACCTCGGGTGGGTTTTTGTCGCTCAGGATGCCGGTGAGTTTGCCAATCATGGAGGGAAGCCCTTGGGTTGCGCGGTATAGAGGAAAATCAGGGCTCCGCGGCCTGCAACAAACCGGTCGAAACCACCACGAACAGGATTATCCACTTGATCGTCAGACACACTTTTATCCCGCACAACAATACCCGCTTGTCGCACCTGTGCGGGCCCATGGACGCCCACCTGCGCACCATCGAAGCGGGCTTGCAAGTGAGCATTGCGCACCGTCATGAGCAATTCAAAGTGGACGGCCCCAAGGCCGTGGCCATGCGGGCCATGGAGATTTTGCAGGCGATTTACGAGCGGGCCGACCGCCCCATTGCCCCGGACATGGTGCAGCTCATGCTGGTGGGCGACAGCGGGGGCGAAGAAGCCGACCTGCCCGCCTTGCAAACTCGCCGAGCCGACCTGAAGGCCCGCACGCCAGTGCAGGCTGCGTACCTGGAAAGCATCGCCACCCACGACATCAGCTTTGGCATCGGGCCTGCGGGCACTGGCAAGACCTATTTGGCCGTGGCCTGCGCGGTGGACGCCCTGGAACGCGCCAGCGTGCAGCGCATCGTGCTGACACGCCCGGCCGTCGAAGCGGGCGAACGACTGGGTTTTTTGCCCGGCGACCTGTCACAAAAGGTGGACCCGTATTTGCGCCCGCTGTACGACGCGCTGTATGACCTGATGGGTTACGACAAGGTGCAAAAGGCGTTTGAGCGCAACGCGATCGAGATTGCGCCGCTGGCCTTCATGCGCGGGCGCACGCTGAACAACGCCTTTGTGATTCTGGACGAGGCTCAAAACACCAGCACCGAGCAGATGAAGATGTTTTTGACGCGCATTGGCTTTGGGGCCAAGGCGGTGGTCACAGGCGATGTGAGCCAGATCGACTTGCCCAAAGGGCAACTGAGTGGACTGATCGATGCGGAGCGGGTGCTCAAGCGCGTCAAGGGCATCGCCTTCACGCGGTTCAGCAGCGCCGACGTGGTGCGACACCCGCTGGTGGCCCGCATCGTTGACGCCTACGATGCGCAAGGCAGCGCCGCGCTGCGCGCGGGCGTGACCACCCGCCGCAAGCCTTTGCCCACCGACGATTGACCTGCCAGCGGCATCACGGCATTCTCACGCATGCCCCTGCGCCCCTCTTTGAACAAGCTCCACAAGATCAATATGGCCCTGAAACAACTCCAACTGTCGCTGCAATTCGGTGACATTCCCTACGCAGCCCGTCACCGTGCCGCCCTGCCCCGCCACGCGGTGACTCGCGCGATTCGCCATGCCTTGGTTGACGATGCCGAAATCACGGTGCGCATCGTGGGCGAGGAAGAGGGCCGTGCGCTGAACCAGAGTTACCGCAAAAAAGACTACGCCACGAATGTGCTGACATTTGACTATGCGCAAGAACCTGTGGTGATGGCCGACCTGGTGCTGTGTGCCCCGGTGGTGGCACGCGAGGCCAAGGAGCAAGGCAAGACCCTGGCAGCGCATTACGCGCATTTGCTGGTGCACGGCACCTTGCACGCCCAAGGCTGGGACCACGAGACCAGCGAAGCCGATGCTGAGGAGATGGAGGCCTATGAGGTGGCCATTTTGGCGGGGTTGGGTTTGAAGAATCCTTACCTTTGAGTTCTTTTGCTCTGGTTGTGCGGTGAGGCCTTGTATGGGGTGGGGCCGGGTTCCTCATGACGGGGTACCGAAAATCGTCACCCGGCCCCACCCCATACAAGGCCGTTGTGCATTTTTAAAACCCAGCGAGCATCAAAAGCACGTCGAACCTGCAGACCTCTGAGCGAAAACCAGTCAGCAGCAGATCTCTTGCTCGAATGACCACTCAGGTGAGTGAGGGGATGCGGCGGGTGACGATTTTCGGTACTCCGTCATGAGAAACCCGCCGCATCCCCTCACTCACCGCCCAAGCAAACGGCACAGACGTCAAAGCAACCGAACCTTCACACTCTTGCCCTTGATCTTGCCGTGTGACAGCTGCGCCTCCACCTTTTTGGCCAGTTCAGCCTGAACCGCCACATAGGTGGAGAACTCGTTCACATTGATCTTGCCGACCTGCTCACGGGTCAAACCACATTCGCCCGCCAACGCGCCCATCACGTCGCCAGCGCGAATTTTTTCTTTGCGGCCACCCACGATCTGCAGCGTCCGCATAGGCGGCTGCAAAGGTCCACCTGCGGCAGGCGTCAAGCCCGACAAAGGCTCCCAGTTGGATTCGCGGCCTTGCATCACCTCGATCTTGCCGACCGAGCCCATCTCGTCCATGCTGGCCAGCGTGAGCGCCAAGCCCTCGGCATCGCCACGGCCCGTGCGGCCAATCCGGTGGATGTGGATTTCCGGGTCGGGCGTCACGTCCACGTTGATCACGGCTTCGAGCCCTTCCACATCCAGTCCGCGAGAGGCCACATCGGTGGCCACCAGCACCGAACAACTGCGGTTGGAGAACTGCACCAGCACCTGGTCACGTTCGCGCTGCTCCAACTCACCAAACAGCGCCAGCGCGCTGTAACCCTGCGCCTGCAGCACCGCCACCAGATCGCGGCATTGCTGCTTGGTGTTGCAAAAAGCGAGCGTGCGCTCGGGGCGGAAATGGGCCAGCAGTTTGGACACGGCATCCAGCCGCTGGGTCTCACCCACCTCGTAAAACACCTGCCGGATTTTGTGTGCGCTGTGCTGCGCCTCGACTTTCACCGTCTGCGGCGAGCGCATGAACTGCGCCGCCAACTTGGCGATGCCCTCGGGGTAAGTGGCGGAGAACAGCAGCGTCTGGCGGTCTTTGGCGCACTGGCGCACCACCTTGGCGATGTCGTCAAAAAAGCCCATGTCCAGCATGCGGTCGGCCTCGTCCAGCACCAGCGTGTTCACACCCGCCAAACTCAGCGAGCCGCGCTCCAAGTGGTCCAGGATGCGGCCGGGCGTGCCCACCACGACATCGGCGCCATGCTCCAGGCTAACGGTCTGGCCTCTCAAAGCCACGCCACCGCACAAGGTGACAACCTTCACGTTTTGTCGGGCACGGGCCAAGCGACGGATTTCTTGGGTGACCTGATCTGCCAACTCGCGGGTGGGGCACAAGATGACCGCCTGAATGGCGGCACTGGGTGAGCCAGCGCTTTGCAGGCGCTCAATCAGAGGCAAGCCAAAAGCGGCTGTTTTGCCACTGCCGGTGCTGGCTTGGGCAATCAAATCTTGCCCTGCCAGCGTCAGTGGCAAGCTGGCCGCCTGGATGGGCGTCATCTGGGTGTAGCCCAGTTGCTCGAGGTTTTGAAGGGTGGCAGGCGCCAGCGTGAGCTGGTCAAAGCGAGTCGATGTCGCGGCAGGAGAAGTTGCAGTCATCCGGGGATTATCGTTCTCCGGCTGTAGGCAAGGTCAACGTGCCGCGTCTCTGTACAAGCCGACCGAGTAGCCACCCACCATCTCACGCCCTTGGCTGGTCGTCACGATGGTCTTGCCATCCGGACTGACCGCCAAACCGACGGTAAATGGGTCCACATCGCTGCGCGCGACCACCGACCATGAAGCCAAATCCACTTTCACCAGTTTGGCTTCGTTGTTGATGGCGGCATAGAGACTGCGCTGATCTGGGCTCAGTTCGATGGTGCGAACCCCCATGCCCACACTCAAACTGCGACCTCCAGGACCTGCAACGCGTTGCGCGCCAGCGGCCTTGAGGGCTTGCACCACCGCCGCGAGGTCGTAACGCCCCACCAGCCCACTTTGGTTGCCACTGACATACAGGGTGCGTCCATCGTGACTGACCACCATATGCCGGGGATTGGGCACGATGTCGGTCACAGTCCCCAAGTAACGCCCTGTTGCAGCATCGAAACCAGCCACGCCACCACCCCCCATGCGGGCCACCAACACGGTCTGCCCATCTGGCGTATAAACCGTGCCGCGCAAACAAAATCCGCAATTGTTGTCCCGGTTGCCTTTGATGCCTTCCGTGGGCAATTTGCGCTCCACCACCCAGTGTCCGCTGTAACGGAAGTCTTTGGGATGCTCTGCGCTGATGTCCAGAACGCCCAGTGTGTTGTCGCCCCAATGGGTCACCACCGCTTGCCGAGAATCAGGAGAAATGGCGACATATTTGGGCAAGGGACCTGTGGGCATGACCCGCACCACCTTGTCGGTTTGCATGTCAATGATGGCCAACGCCGATGGCGACGAGGCGTTGAGGTCAAAGCTGCGTCGGTAATACGGCACCCAGAGGTATTTGCCGTTGTGCGACATTGCCATTTCAACGGGCTTGCCTAGGAAGTGGTTGTACTGTCCGGCTTTGCCATGGAAATAGGGGTAACCGAAGACCGTGGTTTCGTTCTGAAAGAGCACTGCGTCGGCGGCGCCAAATGTATGGTCAATCGACCGCAGCGGTTGCAGCTCAGGAAAACTGTAAACCAGCGTTTGCCCCCCCTCCAAGGCATTGATGTACAGCTTCTTGCCATCTGGCGAGAACATCGCGGACTTGGGGGATTGAATCCGCACGTCATAAATGTCCTGAGGGGCATGGGTCTTGCCCAGCGCCTGAATACGCCCCACACGAACCAGCGACTCTTGCGCCTGCGCGCCAAAGGCCCAAAACATGCCGACGATCCATCCGGCCCAGAAAAGTTTTTTCATTTTGAAGTACCCACAAAAATCAGCCATCTATTTGCCCGCTCACGCACCAGGGGCACGCAGCGTCATCGGAATCGTCACCGGGCCATCATTGACCAAGGCAACTTTCATGTCTGCCGCAAACCGTCCCGTCTGGACCACGGCATGTAACTGCTGTGCGCGGCTCACGAAGTAGTCATACAGCCGTCGCCCATCTTCAGGCGCCGCAGCCGCAGAAAAACCAGGACGGGTCCCCGAAGAAACATCGGCGGCCAAGGTGAATTGGCTGACCACCAACAAGCCACCTGCCGTGTCCTGCACACTCAAATTCATCTTGCCAGTGTCATCACCGAAGATGCGCATTTTGAGGATTTTGGCCAACATTTTGTCGGCCACCTCATGGGTGTCGCCCTTTTCTGCGCACAACAGTACCAACAAGCCCTTGCCAATCTGACCGATCACCACACCATCCACCCGCACGCAGGCCTCGCTCACACGCTGCAAGACGGCAATCATTTCAAATCCCTTGCATCGTGGAAATGTGCTTCCACATCGCTGGGTAAAAGCTGGATGGTCGCGCGCAATCCGGGCACTTCACTCATCAGGGCTTGCTCGACACTGCCACGCAAGGCCGCCGCCCGCCCCAATGTCCAGCCGGCAGGCATGTGCATATGCACATCAACAAAGCGCCGCTGCCCCGCTTTGCGCGTGTGCAGGTGGTCAAATCGAATGATCTCGGTGTCGCCACGTTGATGGGCAAAACCATCCAGCACTTTCTGGACTTGGGTCAGCACCTCCGGCTCCAGCGCTTCATCCATCAGGCCTTGCGAAGACATCCAAATCAGATGCCAGCCTTCTTTGAGGATGTTCAAAGCCACGCCTATGGCGACCAGCGCATCCAGCCACAACCAGCCCGTCACACTGACCAAGGCGATACCGATCACCACCCCCGCCGATGTCCAGACATCGGTGACCAAGTGCCGCGCATCAGCTTCCAGCGCCAAGGAGCGATGCTGCTTGGCTGCACGGAACATCAGCCAAGCCAACAACCCGTTCAAAGCTGAACTGCCCACAGACAAGGCCAGCCCCAAACCCACCTGTTCAATGGGCTGGGGGTCAAAAACACGGTGTGCGGCTGCCCAAATGATGCCCAAGGCAGCCACCACAATCAGAATGCCTTCAAAACCCGAAGAAAAGTACTCGGCTTTGTGATGACCATAAGGGTGGTCGTCGTCAGCAGGGCGCGCTGCGATGGTGACCATCATCAAACCAAAAATGGCGCTGGCCAGATTGACCAGAGACTCCATGGCATCCGACAACAAGCCGACCGAGTCGGTCAGCCACCAAGCCCATGTTTTCAGGCCAATCGTGATCAGTGCCACCCCTACCGAGGCCCACAACATGCGCGTGGGCGTCATCCAGACATCGAGTTTTTTCATGAACTCAGGATCCCCCTCTGTGATGATGGGCACATGAAAATGACACCTTCGTGTTGACAGCTCACGCGAGGGTGACCTTGGCAAACTTGCGCTTACCCACCTGCACCACGTACGTGCCGGCATCCAGCTTGAGTCCCTTGTCACTGACCACACTGGAGTCCACACGAACACCGCCGCCGTCGATCAGGCGACCCGCTTCGGTGGTCGATGGGGCCAACCCTGCCGCCTTCAACAGTGCGCCGATACCCAAGGGCGCGCCGGTCAATGAGACTTCAGGGATGTCGTCAGGCACGCCGCCCTTGCTGCGGTTGATGAAATCCTGCTCGGCGGCATCGGCTGCGGCTGCGCTGTGAAAACGTGCCGTGATCTCCTTGGCCAGCATGACTTTGGCGTCTTTGGGGTTGCGACCGCCTTCGACTTCCTTTTTCAACGCCTCGATTTCGGCCATCGACTTGAAGGACAACAAGGTGAACCAGCGCCACATCAGGACATCGGAAATACTCAGCACCTTGGCGAACATGGTGTTGGGCTCTTCGGCAATACCAATGTAGTTGTTCTTCGACTTGGACATCTTGTCCACGCCGTCCAGCCCTTCGAGCAGCGGCATGGTCAAAATGCACTGCGGCTCCTGCCCGTACTCGGCCTGCAGGTGACGACCCATCAGCAAGTTGAATTTTTGGTCGGTGCCACCCAGCTCCAGGTCGCTCTTGAGCGCGACCGAGTCGTAGCCCTGCATCAGCGGGTACAGGAACTCGTGCACCGAAATTGGGGTACCAGCTTTGAAGCGGTCATGGAAGTCGTTGCGCTCCATCATGCGGGCCACGGTGTACTTGGCGGCCAGCTGGATCATGCCCATCGAACCCAATGGTAGCGACCACTCACTGTTGTAACGAATCTCTGTTTTCGAGGGATCCAGCACCAGGCTGGCCTGTTTGTAGTAAGTCTCGGCGTTGAGTTTGATCTGCTCGGGCGTGAGCGGTGGGCGGGTGCTGTTGCGGCCCGAGGGGTCACCGATCAGGCTGGTGAAGTCACCAATCAGAAAGATCACCTGATGCCCCAGATCTTGCAACTGTCGCATCTTGTTGAGTACCACGGTGTGACCAATGTGGATGTCTGGCGCCGTCGGGTCCAGTCCGAGCTTGATGCGCAAGGGCACACCTGTGGCCTCAGATTTGGCCAGTTTTTGCAGCCAATCCTCCTTGGGAATCAACTCCTCACAGCCCCGCAAGGTGACTTCCAAAGCATGACGGGTCTTGTCCGTGACCGGGAATTTTGTAACAAGCGCTTGATTCATAAGGGTTTTTTCTAAAGTCAGATGGGTACAGACCGGTACAATGGCCTATATTCTCCAAGTCGTCCATTTTAGGGGCGGCCTGACTTCGCCCCTCACAACACCTCATGGCGTCCTGCATGAGGCCTGTGAAACACCCCCGAATTGATGCGATTTTTCTCTTCCATCCAGTCCCGACTGGTCTCTCTGTTCATCGGTTTTCTGTTCCTGTGCACCGCCGTGCTGGGCGCGGTGCTGATCGCCACCCAACGCGTGCTCGCTTGGCTGGACGGACAACACCCCCAACTGACCCGCGCCCTCCAAGCAAGTGTCCGCTGGTTGAGCCGACACCCCAAAACCATCAGCACCACACTCGCCTGCGTTTTGCTGGCAGGCGGTGGCGGGGCATTTGCCATTGCCAACCTGGGCCCGGACATTTCAGATCAACCCATCGTCACGGTGACGATGCCCGTCGAAATTGCCAGCCTGCAAGAGCAGGCGAAATCGCTCGATCTGGTCGACATCAATCTCACACGCACCGACAGCACTCGCGCGTCGGATACGCCTGAAAGTTTGTTGCGTCGCCTGGGCCTGGTCGATCCGCAAGCAGCCAACTTCTTGCGCAGCAACCCGCTGGCCAAGCAAGGCTTGAGAATCGATGGCAGATCGGTCCTGGCAGAAGCAGACAGCCAACAACACTTGCGCCAATTGACTGTTCGCTGGCTCAACAACGACACAGACACCTTTTTCCAACGCCTGGTCGTCAAGCGCACGCCCCAAGGCATGCAAGCGGCACTGGAAACATCACCCATGAACACCAGCATCCGCATGACGGGTGGCACGGTGGCCAGCTCCTTGTATGACGCAGCCGACGAGGCCCGACTGCCGGACGCCGTCATTGGCCAACTGACCCAGATTTTTTCTAACCAAATTGACTTTCACCGCACCCTGCGCAAAGGGGCTCGATTCTCTGTGGTCTATGAAGTGCTGGAAGCCGATGGCGAGCCCGTCCGAACTGGCCGCGTATTGACAGCCGAGTTCAACAATGGCAACAAGACTTACCAAGCCGTGTGGCACCAAGAGCCAGGCCAAAAAGGCAACTATTACAGCTTGGATGGCAAAAGCCTGAGCCGCGCCTACCTGGCATCGCCTGTGGCTTTCTCACGCAAGACCAGTGGCTTCAGCATGCGCCTGCACCCCATTTTCCAGACCATGAAAGCCCACTTGGGTGTGGACTATGCGGCCCCGACAGGCACTCCGGCACAAACCGTTGGCGATGGCGTGGTTGAATTTGCGGGCGTTCAAGGTGGTTTTGGCAACGTGGTGATTGTTCGCCATGGCAGCAACCACTCCACGGTTTATGCCCACCTCAGCCGAATTCTGGTTCGGTCTGGCCAAAGCGTACAAAAAGGTCAAACGATTGGTGCCGTCGGGAGCACCGGTTGGTCCACAGGCCCGCACCTGCACTTTGAATTCCGCGTCAATGGGGTGCACATGGACCCTGACAAAGTCATTCAGCAAGCGCAAAGCACACCCATCAGCCCCACGGCCATGGCACGCTTCAGATCCACATCGGCTGAGGCCAGAGCACAACTTGAAGCCGCAGCGCAAATGCGCGAAGGCGCGGCGCAGTGATCTTCGAGGGCCGCAAGGCCCTTTTTTGATGCCCAGCCGCCTGGCATCGTCAAGCCAACCCACCCACGCACATCTTTGACCGCCTCTTCACATGACTGAGCACTTCATTGGCCTGATGTCGGGCACCTCACTCGATGGCGCCGATGGCGTCTTGGCCTGCATCGATGCACACGGGCACATTCGAGTCAAAGTCCATGCCTTTGTGGCTTTTGATATGCCATTCAAAGCCACCTTGATGGCGCTCAACCAAAGTGGCCCGGACGAACTGCACCTCAGCGCCTTGGCAGGCAACCAGATTGCACGCCACTATGGCGAAGTGGTTCATGACCTGCTGCAACAAAGTGGTCTGAAAGCACGAGACATCACCGCCATCGGTGCGCACGGGCAAACCGTGCGCCACCGCCCTCTGGCTTTTGATGGCGACGCAGCCAAGCAACAAGCCGCTGTGGGTTACACACTTCAGCTGAACAACCCTTCTTTGCTGGCCGAACTCTCAGGCATCGATGTGGTGGCCGACTTCCGCAGCCGCGACTTGGCAGCGGGTGGCCAAGGCGCGCCTTTGGTGCCCGCCTTTCACCATGGCGTGTTTGCACGGCCAGACGCGTGCGTGGCCGTGCTCAACATCGGCGGCATTTCCAACATCAGCGTGCTGCGCCCTGGTGCCGTGGTGACCGGCTGGGACTGCGGCCCTGGCAACGCCCTGATGGACTTCTGGTGTGCCACCCATACCGGCCAGCCCTTCGACAGAAATGGAGGTTGGGCTGCAACAGGTCAAGTCAACGCGTCCTTGTTGGCGGCATTGCTGACGGAACCATTCCTTCATGGTGCGCCCCCCAAAAGCACTGGCCGCGACTTGTTCAACCCGGTTTGGTTAGAGCAGCATGTGCAAAGTCGAGCCGACTTGTCGGCCATCGACGTGCAGGCCACACTGACCGAATACACCGCTTTGGCGTGTGCGAGCGATGTGAAGCGCTATGCCAGCGATGCAACGTCATTGATCGTGTGTGGTGGTGGCGCATTGAACGGCCACCTCATGGCGCGCTTGGCCCTGCATTTGCCCCAGCTGCAGGTGCTGAGCAGCGAAACGCGGGGCTTGCCGCCCTTGCAAGTCGAAGCGGCGGCCTTTGCCTGGCTGGCCTTCAAAACCATGCGCCGCGAAACATCGAGCCTGCCAAGCGTCACGGGCGCCAGAGGCGCCCGTGTGTTGGGGGCGATTTACCCCCGTTGATGCAAGGCGAGCGCTGCTCGCCTGCGCTTCAAATCAGGTCGAAAAAGAAGAGCCGCAGCCGCAAGTCGATGTGGCGTTCGGGTTTTTGATCACGAACTGAGCGCCTTGCAGGTCTTCCTTGTAATCGATCTCGGCACCAATCAGGTACTGGTAGCTCATCGCATCGATCAACAAAGACACGCCGTTTTTGCTCATGGTCGTGTCGTCTTCGTTGGTGATTTCGTCAAAAGTGAAACCATACTGAAAACCCGAGCAGCCGCCACCTTGCACAAACACGCGCAACTTCAGATCAGGGTTGCCCTCTTCGGCAATCAGATCAGCCACTTTGGCTGCTGCGCTGTCGGTGAAGACAATCGGGGCAGGCATTTCGGTCTGGATATTTTCAGCAACAGCGCTCATGGTGTTTCTCCGGTTCAATGCCAAATAGTATAGCGCGCTGGTCGGGAATTACGGCCACTGTCGGGCAGTAACGCTACTGCGCTTGTGGGCATTGCACAGCTCAGGCACCAAACAAAAAAGCCGCCACGGCGAACCGGTGCGGCTTTCTTGGCGAAGCAGAAAAGCGGATTAACGCTTGGAGAACTGCTTGCGACGGCGGGCTGAGTGGAAGCCAACCTTTTTACGTTCGACTTCACGGGCGTCGCGAGTGACGAAACCAGCTTGGCTCAGCATAGGCTTGAGCGATGCGTCGTAGTCAATCAGGGCGCGGGTGATACCGTGGCGCGATGCACCGGCTTGACCGGATTCGCCACCGCCGTGCACGTTGATCATGATGTCGAAAGTTTCGGCATG
>ERZ1034363.726-NODE-726-length-20927-cov-6.220719_pt1 | contig 20927 bp, 21 predicted proteins | sample MGYA00520616_ERZ1034363 | MGnify/ENA primary metagenome ERZ1034363 (study PRJEB33736, sample SAMEA104284506) | Azolla filiculoides | biome: Urban; feature: Water surface; material: Ditch water | place: Netherlands | collected 2015-10-28 | depth 0-0.1 m ... | reverse complement strand
AGGGTCAAGATGAAGCCGAAGTACACAATCAGCATCAGGATCGTACAGATCCAGCTGTAGCTGTTGCGAACCGCGACGAGCTCCTGATACTTCGGATCTGCCAATAGCTTGGCTGTCGTTGGGTCTAGCATGGATTACTCCTCCTTTTTATGGATGCGCTAACGGATTACACATTTAGCGCGTGGAGCAAGGGTACGAACCCACGCTTACATTCCCCTTACAGGTTTAATCATTCCGTAAGAAATTGCACGGCGTTGTAAAAAAACCACACCCGATTTCTGGTGTTTTTAACGCTGCGCCGGATGATCCACCAGCGATATCGGCAAAGGCTCAGAGGCGGTCAGGCGTATATCGCGCTGCGGAAATGGCACGGCAATGCCTGCCGCATTGAGTTTTTCCAGAATCTCACAACGCAGGTCGCTATCGACCCGCCTGCCATCTGTGCCATTTTCAATTCTGATCCAGTAACGCAATGTAAAGATCAATGCGTTATCGCCCAGATCGTCCAATACGACCATAGGCTCCGGAGCGATCATGACATCAGGATGTTCTTTGGCAGCGCTTTGCATCAGGTTCTTCACCTTCACTGGATCAGCCCCGTAAGCCACGCCCACCCGTATTTCTCGGCGCACATCCGGATTAGTGAATGTCCAGTTAGTGAGCTTCTTTTCTACGAGCTCACTATTTGGAATCAACGTATCAATACCATCAGAGCTATGCAAGGTCGAAAAACGGATACCAATCGATGTCACCCGGCCGCGCACATTATCAATCTCCACCAGGTCACCGATACGGATTGGCCGCTCCAGCAGGAGCATGACGCCACTGATCAGGTTCTTGAGCAGATTCTGTGTACCAAAACCCACCCCAATCGCCAACGCACCACCGAGGAAGGCAAAGACACTAAGCGGAATCTGCACCAGATTGAAACTCAGCACAATCAGCGTACCGGTGGCCAATACCGTTAACCAGCGACGAATAATCGTAGCCACAGACGATTTCAGGCCCAAGCGTCGCTCAGCCAGTCCTAACGAGGCACGAATCAGCCCGGAAACCAGGAAGAAACCAAGCACCAGGATACCAATCGCTCCCACGCTCTTGCCCACGGTCACACTACGGGTCGTCTTGACCTCTTTACCATCGGCCTGCACCACATCATCGACTGTAAACAACTCGTATTGCCATACCGTTTGCGACAAGGCCGTTAGCCGTTGCCAAAAAGCCACCAGCTTTTCAGTGAATGAACGTTCGCTCCCCTGAACACCCAACTCAGACTGCAAAATGAGCAAATACTGCTCGAACTTCTCCAAGGCCACCAGAATCAGACGCGAAGCATCCGTTTCCGCCGTTGCCGCTTTGAGCTGAGCAGAAATGCCCTTTTGCTCCAAGGCCGATTTCGAGGTCAAAAGCGCCTCGCGTAAATCAAACGCTTCCTGCTCCTTGGTGGCCAACGATTGTTGCAGCAAGTCTCGCGACTGCCGAACACGAACCAAACCAGCACGCACGCGCTGTGCAATCTCTTCCAGACGCGTCGCATTCGGCTTTGGATCTGCGTAGATCTCGGCACGGGCATCCCAAACCTGCAAGGCATAGCTGCCCACTTCAATCATGCGGCGCAACCGATCCACTTCAGTGCGCGCGCCCACTTCTTCTGCTCTAGCCACTTCCAACGCGACTTTTGCTTTTGCAACCCTCTCAGGAGACGCCTTACTCTGGTCGATCGCTACAAATGCATTTTGTGCCGCACCCAAACGCGCTAACGCCGCCTCCGAGTTAGCCAGCGCCTTGAGTTCTGACTCACGATTACGATCAATTAACCCCTGGAGATCTCCCTTTGCGGTGGCCAACGTCTCGGGTAACAACGTAAACCTTCCATCATAGTAAGCCCAGGTTCTCTTGACGGTTTCTAGCTTAATTTCCTGCAGCGTCCGCTGTTTTTCGTTCACACGCCGTTCAAGATCGGTTCGCAACAAAATAGAACTCAGTAGCGCCAATCGACCCTGCAAGACTTCTAATTGCTGTCGATTAGCTTCAGAGCCCTTATCAGAGGCTTCGCTTAACTGACGCAAACGAACCTCGGTTGCCGCTTTCTCCTGCCCTAATCCCACCAGCTGATTAGACGTAGACGCAACCTCTTTACTCAATTGCTGAATTTTGGACTCGTACACCAGCATTTCATTGCGTACGGTATCGCCATCCACCACAGACCACGGCGGTGATCCTGCCGGTGGCACCCAATTGTCACGTTCTTGTTTAGCGTCGGCAATACGTTGATCTAACACCTGCAGCTGTTTCAGGTAATCAACCTGTTGTGCATACCGATCAACCAAGGTCTGCCGCAAATTAAATTGCTGGAGCAAACCTTGACGCGTATCTGTTGAAAGCCCTTTCTGATTAAGTTGACCCTGCAGACGCTTCAACTCATCCTGCGCCTCACTGAGACGAGATTGCGCGTCGATGAGCTCCTGCTTAGGATCGCTCACCGTCACCACTTCTTTCGGCGTAGTGACACTTGCGCCCTGCATCGGCTTTGACGGCAACAAGGAAGGCAATTGGGCATTTGCCGGCGACACAGCCACCAGGCAAACGAAAATACTGACAACAGATAACAGAACCCGCATCTCAGATACACTCTTAATCAACGATTTATGATTATCGCTTATCAGGCTCTAAAAAATGTCAGACACCAACGAAACTGTAAATGCGCCTCAGGAAGTTAACCACTGCGGCAACTGTACGTATTGCTGTAACGCCATGAAAGTGCGTGAGCTTGATAAACCGGCGAATACCTGGTGCACCCACTGCAGGAAAGGCAGCGGCTGTACGATCTACGAAACACGCCCCGAATCTTGCCGCGTCTATGAATGCCTCTGGTTACGATCCCAGCAAATGGACAAACCTTTACCAGCAGTAACGCGACCCGATAAATCACATGTCGTTGTTGGCACGCTCAACGAGGGTAATGAAATCGTACTTTATGTGAAACCGGCTCACCGCGATGCCTGGAAAGCACCCGCCTTCGCACCTGCACTCGGTCTTTTTGTGAGCCGCGGCGTGCCAGTCTATGTCAGCTGCAACGACCAATTAACACGCGTGTTTTAAGCAGCATAAAAAACAAAAGCCACCCGGAGGTGGCTTTTGAGTGTTTGGTGGCCAGTCTCGGAATCGAACCAAGGACACGCGGATTTTCAATCCGCTGCTCTACCAACTGAGCTAACTGGCCGCACACCAGGGCATTGCTGCCCAAGTGCGGAAAAACATTAACGCTTCGAGAACTGCTTACGGCGACGGGCGCTGTGCAGACCGACTTTCTTACGCTCAACTTCACGCGCATCACGCGTTACGAAGCCAGCGTTCGACAGAGCAGACTTCAGCTCAGCGTCGTACTGAATCAGTGCGCGGGTGATGCCGTGGCGAACTGCACCGGCTTGACCCGATTCACCACCGCCAACCACGTTGACGTTGATGTCGAAAGTCGTCGCGTGCTCAACCAGCTCCAGCGGCTGACGAACGACCATACGGCCAGTCTCACGCGAGAAGAAGATGTCAACTGGCTTGCCATTGACAACGATGTTGCCCTTGCCACGCTTCAGGTAAACACGAGCAACGGCGCTCTTGCGACGACCGGTACCGTAATATTGTTGTTCTGCCATAACGACCTCTTAGATTTCCAGCGACTTAGGTTGCTGGGCGGTGTGCGGGTGGACAGCGCCGGCGTAGCACTTCAGCTTCTTCAGCATTGCGTAGCCCAGCGGACCCTTTGGCAGCATGCCTTTAACGGCCTTTTCCAGAGCACGCTCTGGGAAACGCTGTTGCATCTTGCCAAACGTAGTTTCGTAGATACCGCCTGGGTAACCCGAGTGACGGTAGTACTTCTTGTCTTCAGCTTTGTTACCGGTCACACGCAGCTTTTCAACGTTGACGATAACAATGAAGTCACCGGTATCAACGTGCGGGGTGTATTCAGGCTTATGCTTGCCACGCAGGCGACGTGCGACTTCGCTGGCAACGCGGCCCAGAACTTTGTCCGTGGCGTCCACGATGAACCAGTCGCGCTGAACTTCATGCGGCTTGGCGGAAAAGGTTTTCATCTTATGCACTTCCGTGGCGCCAGTGACGGCGCGGAATTTGGGAAAACGCGCATTCTAGCAACGATTCCGAATTGTCGTCAACCCCTTTGCGACTTTGCCAACGCTATTAAGCGCAACGTAGGCAGCAAACACGCTAGGGTACTGGGATTCGGAAAAACACGCATCCTGGATCTAACAAAAAAAACGCGGAACCACATGAGTGGTCCCGCGTAAATCCACACCAAAGGAGGAGGGTGGAGGAGACAATCTGGTAGACGTTAAACACACATCTACACAACAGCTTAAGTATAGCGCCAACTCCTTGAAACTGCAAGCGCTATGCTGCAACGCAAAAAAGCATCAATAGAAACTATTTTTTATCTGAAAATTATGTAGATAGCACGCCAAAATTCTGCAACCCACTGTAAATGATAGAACTAATAAAATACCCGTCTTCTTGAATAGAATCCAAAAAATTCGCATTTGTCATAAACAAACAGCGCTTTGTTGCGCTGCAACACGCGCTCCCTGCGCCCTAGCGGCAACAGAGATGCACGATATTCGCTTCCGATTTACAATCAGCCCTCCTCAACCGCACCCCTTCGGAGCCCCTGAATCATGGAATGCCGCGTAAGCTGGACTGATCACACGACCTTTGTTGCTGAAACCGGCAGTGGCCATAAGATCACGATGGACGGTCCACCTGACCTGGGTGGACGAAATCTGGGTCCACGCCCGATGGAAATGATGCTCGCCGGTGCCGGCGGTTGTAGCGCCTTTGATGTAGTGCTTATTCTGCAACGCGGCCGCCACCCCATCACCGGGTGCGAAGTGGTTCTTCAAGCAGAACGCGCTGAGACAGACCCCAAGGTGTTTACCAAGCTGCATCTGCACTACATCGTGACAGGCCAGGCGCTCAAGCGCGAAGCTGTCGAACGTGCCGTAACCCTATCAAAAGACAAATACTGCTCGGCAACCGCCATGCTGGGTGCAACAGCAGAAATTACCTGGGATCTCGAGTTACGGGACGACAGCCCTGCTTCTAACTGAAGCAGACAGCGATCTTAGATCAGATGCGGTAAGACAGTGCTGTCATCACTTTAGCTGTCTGCTGCATAAGCTTTTTGGCGACCGGGGGAAACTGGGCTGCTCCTAATGCTTCTGCAGTATGTGCATGCGAGGTTTCATCAATCGCCATCTGCCCGATAATCGCTGCGCTTTTAGCATCAGATTCCGGCAAGCGCTCCAGATGACTCTCTAGGTGGGCCGTTACCTGCTTTTCTGTTTCTGCCAGAAAACCGAGGTTCCAACGATCGCCGAGCTTGCCGGCAAGTACGCCCATGGTGAGTGACCCCGCGTACCAGAAGGGATTCAGCCAGCTCGTGTGACTCCCGAGTTCGCGTAGACGTTGCTCAGTCCAGGCCAAATGCTCAATCTCTTCATGAGCCGCTTCTCGCAATGCATCTCTGACCGACGGGTCGCGCGAAGTGAGTGCCTGCCCTTGGTACAGCGCTTGAGCGCAAACTTCACCGCTGTGATTGACCCGCATCAGCCCCGCTACATGCTTACGTTCGACATCCGACAGATCCGCCTCAAGCAGGCCCTGATCAGGATGGGGCCTAACGCTCGTCTGCGAGGCAAACAGAGTGCGCAGCACTTTATCGGCTTCAATGATGAATGTGTCGATGTTCATGGGTTTACCTGATTGAGGTTGCCGCAGGGCCGCGTTTAAGCCGTTCGATAGCGGCAGCAGCGTCTGCGGGCGGTTCACGGTCGATACAGAAATATTCATCAGCCAGCACGGCCGGATAAGCGTTGAGCATTTTGTGCTGCTGCTTGTGCATCAGGATCCACGTAGACCCCTTGCTCTCAATCCAGCTGCCATCAGGCTGGCCAAAGGCATAAAGACGTCGCTCCCGCGTACTGCAACGCAAGCCTTCGTAATTGACTGTCTTCGCCCCGGCCGAGGATTCGATCACGATGGTAAAACGCACCACGCCGTCTTTGCCGACTGAAATACTAGCGGGATCGACCAGAAAGCGATTGTTATTGGCAACGCTCACCTCAACCGGAATCAGCTTATCCATGTCCGGTGCGGCTGGCGGTTTGATTTTCTCTTCCTGCCAGACCTTTTTTTCATCTTCCGACTCTTCGTATTCGTAACACTCGTAGTACTTACGGGTATTACATTCGGTCGCCGCCAGAACGCCGCCTGCCGCTAGCAGACAAACCAGACTGACCAGGCATTGACGCAACGAGGTCATCAACACTCCCCCTCTGCCTGCACCGCCGGCTGGGCTTTGGCAGGGTCAGCGGCCGAATTAGGCGAGCGCCGTCCGCGACGGCCTAGTGCGGGATGCCGCAATCGATCTGCGTTCAAAAACGGCTCCAATTCTTCTAAAGCCAGTTGATACACGTTGCGCTTGAATTCAACCACGGAATCCAGCGGCACCCAGTACTGACTCCAGCGCCAGGCATCGAACTCGGGGTGAGAGCTAGCGCGCAATTGGACGTGATGATCCCCGCCAGTCAGGCGTAACAGATACCAGATCTGCTTCTGGCCTTTGTAATTGCCGCGCCACTCCCGGCGTATCCACTGCTCGGGCACTTCATAGCGTAACCAGTCACGGGTACGGCCAAGGATCTTGACGTGTTGCGCTTCAAGACCAACCTCCTCCTGTAATTCACGGTACATGGCTTCTTCGGGGGATTCCCCGCGCTTGATACCACCCTGCGGGAACTGCCAGGCATGTTCCCTGACGCGCTTACCCCAGAAGACTTCATTACGTGCATTGCAGAGGATGATGCCGACGTTGGGGCGATAGCCTTCACGATCTAGCATAAATCACCTGCGTTAATTTGAAATTGCCCTGATTCTGGCACATCCGGCACCCAGACGAAAGCCAGCTTCCGCTAGAATGCCGTTTTTCCGCTTTATTTATCGGCCGGATGGATCGTTTCGCCCGGTTCGCGCCTTTACAGGACCCCCCATGCGCTCTTCCCAGTTTCTGATTACGACTCTCAAAGAAGCCCCGGCTGACGCCGAAGTCATCAGCCATAAGCTGATGCTGCGCGCCGGCCTGATCCGCCGCCTGGCCTCGGGCGTGTACACCTGGACGCCCATGGGTCTGCGCACCTTGCGCAAGGTTGAAGCCATCGTACGTGACGAAATGAACCGTGCTGGCGCCCTGGAAATGTTGATGCCTGCCGTGCAACCCTTTGAATTATGGCAAGAATCTGGTCGTGGCGATCAATACGGCCCGGAACTCCTGCGCTTCAAAGACCGCCACCAGCGCGATTTCGTCATCGGCCCGACGCACGAAGAAGTAGTCACCGATTTTGTCCGCAAGGAAATCAAGAGCTACCGTCAGCTGCCGATCCACCTCTATCAAATCCAGACCAAGTTCCGCGATGAAATTCGCCCACGCTTTGGCGTGATGCGTGGCCGCGAGTTCCTGATGAAGGACGGCTACTCGTTCCACACCAGTTTTGAAGACTTACAACGCGAATACCGCGTGATGTTTGATACGTATCACCGCATCTTCTCGCGCCTCGGCCTGCGTTTCCGTGCCGTGGCCGCTGACACCGGTTCAATTGGTGGCACGGGCTCACACGAATTTCATGTGCTAGCCGACTCGGGTGAAGACGATATCGCTTTCTGCCCGGATTCGGATTTTGCCGCCAACGTGGAACTCGCCGAAGCACTGGCCCCGACAACACAGCGGCCTGCGGCCAACGCCCCGTTAGTGCATGTGGCAACCCCCAAGAAATCGCGCTGCGAGGATGTGGCTCTCGCACTCGATATGCAACTGTCCGGCCTGGTCAAGACTCTGGCCATCGTGCCCGAACTACCAGAAGGTGGCCATGGTGGCCTGGTGCTACTGCTTCTGCGCGGCGATCACGAGCTCAACGAAATTAAAGCCGGCAAAATCGCGGGCATCGGCGCCTTCCGCTTTGCCCGCGAAGACGAAGTGAAAGAAGCGCTGGGTTGTATCCCGGGCTTTATTGGCCCGGTGGGCATTAAGGCCGGCATCCGCGTGATCGCGGATCGTGCCGTTGCTGTGATGGCAGATTTTGCCTGTGGCGCCAACGAATACGACAAACACCTGACCGGCGCTAACTTCGGCCGCGACCTCCCCGAACCGGAAGTGGCCGATATCCGTAATGTGGTCGCTGGCGACCCATCGCCAGACGGTAAAGGCGTTCTAGATGTTGTCCGTGGTATTGAAGTCGGCCACATTTTCCAGCTGCGTACCAAATATGCCGAAGCATTGGGCTGCACCTTCCTCAATGAGCAAGGCAAAAACGAAGTGATGGAAATGGGCTGCTACGGCATTGGCGTCACCCGCATCGTTGGCTCGGCCATCGAACAGAATCACGACGACAAAGGCATTGCCTTCCCGACTGCGATTGCCCCGTTTACCGTGGCCATCGTACCGATGGGTTATCACAAGTCACCGGCGATTCAGCAGGCCGCCAGCGAACTCTACGAAGAACTGATTGCCGCTGGCTTTGACGTGCTGCTTGATGACCGCAACGAGCGTCCGGGCGTGATGTTTGCCGATATGGAACTCATCGGCATTCCGCAACGCCTGGTGATCGGCGAGAAAGGCCTGGCTGCTGGCCAGATCGAGGTTAAAGGCCGTCGCGATGCCGAGGCTACGATGATTGATCGGGCAGGCGTGGTGGATTACCTACGCAAGGCGCTTTCAGCTTAACCAGCTGAACGACCATGAACAAAGGGCACCCACGGGTGCCCTTTATCAGTTTTTAAGCAACAAGAATTAAAATGGTAATTTGCCGCCAAACATGGATTTGGCGCCTCTCATCATCTTCATCATGCCGCCCTTGCCTTTGAACATGCTGCCGAACTGCTTCATCATTTTCTGCGTCTGTTCGAATTGATTGAGGAGACGATTCACTTCCTGCACCTGAACGCCGGCGCCGGCAGCAATACGACGCTTACGGCTGGCTTTGATCAATTCTGGCTTGGTGCGTTCATCGGGCGTCATGCTATCGATAATGCCCTGAATCCGTTTAGACATTTTCTCGTCACTGCCGGCCGGCATATTGGCCGCAGCTTCAGCAAACTTTGCCGGTAGCTTATCCATCAGCGCGGTCATGCCGCCCATCTGGCGCATCTGCGCCACCTGGGCACGGAAATCATTGAGATCGAAGCCTTTGCCCGACTTGATCTTCTGGGCCATGGCTTGCGCCTGATCCATATCGACTTGTTGTGAGGCCGCTTCGACCAGCGACAGGATGTCGCCCATGCCCAGAATACGAGAAGCCATACGGTCCGGATAAAACGGTTCCAGACCATCGAGTTTTTCGGCCACACCAATAAATTTGATTGGTTTGCCAGTGACCGCGCGCACCGACAAGGCCGCACCGCCTCGGGCATCCCCGTCCAGCTTGGTCAGCACTACACCAGTTAACGGCAGCGCTTCATTAAAAGCCTTAGCCGTATTAACGGCATCCTGACCCAACATGGCGTCAACGACAAACAGGGTTTCGATCGGATCCAGCTGGGCGTGCAGCGCCTTAATCTCGGCCATCATGGCTTCATCAATGGCCAGACGACCGGCCGTATCGACGATCAGCACTTCTTCATGATGTTTGCGTGCCCAATCCACCGCGGCAGCAGCAATGTCGGCAGGCTTCTGATCTGGTGTGGACGGAAAAAAGCTGGCGCCAACCTGCTCGGCTACATGCTTCAGCTGATCAATCGCGGCAGGACGATACACGTCACAGGACACCACCATGACTTTTTTCTTCTGGTGTTGTTTAAGCCAGCGGGCCAGCTTACCGACCGTGGTGGTTTTACCCGCACCCTGCAAGCCTGCCATGAGAATAATGGCCGGTGGCTGCTGGTTCAGCGCCAGAGGCACCTGTGCCTCACCCATGAGCTGTTTCAACTGCTCATGAACAACTCCTACAAAGGCCTGACCCGGGGTCAGCGAACCCACCACGTCTTCGCCCATGGCTTTTTCTTTCACCTGGGCAACAAAATCCTTAACCACCGGAAGGGAGACATCCGCTTCCAGCAGCGCCATACGCACTTCGCGCAAGGCATCGCCAATATTGGCCTCGGTCATGCGGGCTTCGCCTCGCATGGTTTTCATGACACGGCCAAGCCGTTGGGTCAGGTTTTCCAGCATTGATCAGTCTCGGACATTTGTACGGGGCACATGATATAAATGCGCCTATGCCGACAATTGTATCGCTTCCCTTCCCGCTCGCGACGTTACTTACGATCATCGCTGCCCTGACCTATGGTTTACTCAGCTGGCAGGTCATTCGCCAAGTAGCGCACCAATCACGCTCCAAGCTCGCCCAAAGCCTTAATAAACAGCACAGAGCACAGCCTTCGGCCGGTGTTACGCCCGCACTGCTCGGTTTTGCCATTGCTGTCCATGCAGCCGCACTGTACCTGGACATGTTTGGTGGCGGCACGGTGCGATTCTCCTTTGCGCTCACCGTTTCTGTCATTCTGTGGCTGGCCGTTGTGCTCCATGGGTTCGAAAGTCTTGCCTATCAGCAGCGTGGCTTACTGGCACTGATTCTGCCAACCGCCTGCGCCGGCGTGCTATTACCGCTGATTTTTCCTGTCGAACACCCGCTCATACATATTGATTCCTGGCTCTTTCGCTTGCATTTTATTCTTGCGATGCTGGCTTATGGCGTTTTCCTCCTGGCCACGTTGCAAGCGTGCCTGCTCTGGATTGCCGAACGGGAATTACACGATCCGGCTCGCCTGAGTGAAGCACGCCGTTTTCCACCGCTGCTCCGCATGGAAAACCTGCTATTCCGCATGCTCAGCATTGCTTTTCTATTGCTCACCGCTTCTCTTGCCAGCGGCTTGCTGGTCTCTGAACAGTTGAATGGCAACTGGATTCGTGCTGATCACAAGACGGTTTTTGCCTGTCTTTCCTGGTTGATTTTTGGTGCGCTGCTGCTCGGTCGCAAACTACGTGGCTGGCGGGGGAAAAAGGCAACCGCATGGACCATTGCCGGCTTTGTGATGCTATTACTTGCCTATGTCGGCAGCCGTTTCGTGCTGGAAATCATTCTTAACCGGTCTGCATGAGCACCCTAGCCCGCGCACTAATGCAAAGCGGGCTAGCCCCGGAGGCAGCCATTGAACGCTGTCTGCTTCGCGCACAACAACGACAAACCAGCCTGCCTGCCGAGCTGGTTGCCGACACGATCCTCGATGCCGCAACGATCGCCCGGTTTATCGAATCTGATTTCGGTTTTCCCCGCATCGACATAGAACCCCCATACCAAGCCTATCCAGATGTTGGTTTGCCACCCGATCCCCGCTACCAAGGGATTCGTCTCTCTGGTCAGCGCCTGCAACTGGGCATGGCAGACCCCACCGATGACAAGCTGATTAATGCCATACGTTTCCAGACAGGTCTGGAGATTGAGCCATGCGTCGTTGATGTATCGCAACTTGCCGAATGTGCCGCCAACGCAAACAATAGGTCAAGCGAATCAATTACCGCACAGACACGGATCACTACAGACCAGGCTGTGGATGAAGCACCTGTCGTGCGCTTTCTGCAAAAGACCCTCAGCATCGCCATAGAACGTGGCGCCTCAGATATCCACTTTGAGCCCTACGAAAACACGTACCGAATCCGCTACCGGATTGATGGCCGATTACAAACACAAGAAGCGCCACCCGACGATTTTCGTGACCGGCTCGCCTCTCGCTTAAAAGTGCTTTCCCGTCTGGATATTGCAGAAAAACGCTTGCCCCAGGATGGTCAATTACAGGTGCAAACGGATGATGGCGCTCAAGTCGATCTCCGGATCAGCACCATGCCCACGTTATACGGAGAGAAAATTGTGCTTCGTATTCTGGACCGGCAGGATGCGCGTCTCGGACTCAGTGAAATTGGCCTCTCCCCTACGCAATACCTTCAGCTGAAAGAAGCTATCCACCAACCCAGCGGGATGGTTCTCGTAACAGGCCCAACCGGCTCCGGCAAAACCGTAACGCTCTACGCCTGTCTCAACGCATTGAACCAACCCGGCGTTAACATCGCCACGGTTGAAGACCCGGTAGAAATTCCCGTAGTGGGTATCAATCAAGTCAACATTGATGAGCGCACGGGGCTTAGTTTCGCTGTCGCGCTCCGTGCCTTTATGCGGCAAGATCCCGACATCCTGATGGTGGGCGAAATCCGCGATGCCGAAACTGCGGAAACCGCGTTAAAAGCGGCGCAAACCGGGCACATGGTGCTCTCTACGCTGCATACCCGATCAGCGCCCGCTACGCTTGAACGCCTCTTACAACTGGGGCTGCCTAACTATGGCATTGCCGGTAGCGTTTTGCTCATCGTAGCGCAGCGTCTGGTACGTCGCCTTTGCAACTGTCGTACAGCGGATGAGACTGATTCAGCCTTGCTACAAGATGCCGGATTTACGGCTGATGAAATCAATCAACGCGCACGCGGTGTCTGGACCCTTTACAAAGCAACGGGCTGCGCAAAATGCCACCAGACCGGCTACAAAGGCCGGGTCGGTGTTTTTGAAGTGCTGCCAGTCTCACCTGCCCTGCAGCAATTAATGCTCAACAACGCAAGCGCAAGGGATCTCGCCCTTCAGGCGCAAAGCGACGGGGTTTACAGCCTACGCCGCGCAGGCCTTGAGAAGGTCATGGCAGGCATAACCTCATTATCAGAAGTGCTGGCAGAAACCGAGCGCGGCGAAGATTGTGGTGACTAAGACCGCGTCGGATGGATTGAAGCGCTTTGACTGGACAGGTATCGCCCAGAACGGCGCCATGCTCAAAGGAGAAATCCGCGCCGCCAACGATATGCGTGCCAGAGTGGCGCTGCGCCAACGTGGCATTACCCCCATCAAACTGGTCAGACCATGGCGCCGACCGCCCGGCTTATCCCGCAAAACGATCAGCCTGATCCTGCGCCAACTGGCCACGCTGATTAACGCAGGCGTACCCCTGCTTAACGCGATGGCGCTGCTTGCAAAAAGCCAGGACCAGTCCACAGCCAGCCAGATACTGCTGCAAATACGTACGGACCTGCAGATGGGCGCATCACTTGCTCAGGCGATGCAGCAACACCCAGAGGCTTTTGATGCGCTGACCTGTACCCTCGTCGCTGCGGGCGAGCAATCCGGACTTCTAGAGGTGATGCTTGAGCGCATCGCCAGTTATCACGAGAAAATGCAGGCGATTAAAGGCAAGATCCGGAGCGCACTGGCTTATCCGATTGCTATTCTGGGTATTGCCTTTACCGTCAGCCTTTTGTTGCTCTGGCTTGTTGTGCCTGCTTTTGAGCAAAGCTTCTCGAGTTTTGGTGCAGCGCTGCCATGGCCGACCCAATTGATGATCGATGGATCAAACATGCTCCGCGAGTACGGGCTATTACTTTCGGTGTTCGTTGGCATTGCCGGATTTGCGCTTTATCGACAATGGCAAACCCATCCTGGCTGGCAAACCCAAACAGATGTCTGGTTACTGCGTTTACCCATACTGGGCAGCCTATTTCAGAAAGCGGCACTTGCCCGTTGGAGCCAGACGCTCGCCAGCCTGATTAGCGCAGGTATTCCACTGCTGGACGCTCTAGGCCCCGCTGGTGACACGGCAGGCAACCGCTGCTTTATCAGCGCATCCCGGAAGATCCGTCAGCAGTTGCAACAAGGGGCCAGCCTGTCTGCTGCCATGCGGCAGCAACCTGTTTTTAACGCACTACCCATACAGATGGTTGCTATCGGCGAGGAATCTGGTGCACTGGACGATATGCTCAGAAAAGTGGCTGACATCTACGAACGCGAAGTCAACGACCTCGTGAGCATGCTCAGCAGCCTCCTGGAACCTCTCATGATGGTGGTTCTGGGGCTCGTTATCGGCGGGATGGTCATCGCCATGTACCTACCGATCTTCCAGCTGGGCAATGTGCTTTGATATCGCCTACAGAAATCGCCCTCAGTCCGCTATAATCAAGGGTTTGGAACCACTCTGCCGCTTAGCGGCGAACTGATGAAACGCTACTTCATTACCGGCCTGCTGATCTGGGCGCCTCTGGGCATCACCTTATGGGTGCTCTCGTTCATCCTCGGCATGATGGATCAATCGATCATGCTGTTACCGAACGCATGGCAGCCGCGCGCGCTCGTCGGCTTCAACATCCCCGGTGTTGGTGCCTTAATGACGTTACTCGTCGTTTTCATCACAGGCCTCCTCACCGCTAACTTTATCGGCCAGCGTCTGGTTCGCTGGTGGGAAGCCCTGCTCCATCGCATTCCTGTCGTGCGTTCTATCTATCAGAGCGTCAAGCAGATTTCAGATACTGTCTTCTCCCCTTCGGGTCAGGCATTTCGTCAGGCGGTACTCGTACAGTATCCGCGTCCGGGCAGCTGGACTATCGGCTTTCTGACCGGCACACCGGGCGGCGAGATTGCCGAGCGCCTCGGCGACAACATGGTGAGCCTTTACGTGCCCACCACCCCGAATCCGACCTCCGGCTTCTTCCTCATGGTGCCTAAATCCGATGTGCTGGAACTCGACATGTCGGTTGAAGATGCCCTGAAATATCTGATCTCTATGGGCGTCGTTGCACCGACTGCGCCACAACCAGCCAATCACCTCAAACAACCCGATGCCGACACTTACGTTGGCGATTGATTTCCACCCTGAAGAAAAGCAAGACACCTCATGCGTACTCACTACTCTAGCGACCTCAACCCTTCGCTGAACGAACAGATCGTCACCCTGTGTGGCTGGGCGCACCGTCGCCGTGATCATGGTGGCGTTATCTTTATCGATCTGCGAGATCGCACTGGTCTGGCGCAGGTGGTTTGCGATCCGGACCGTGCCGACATGTTCAATATTGCCGAATCGGTTCGTGGTGAGTTCTGCCTGAAAATCACCGGCAAAGTACGCCCACGTCCTGCTGGCACGGAAAATACCACGCTCGCCTCTGGTGCAATCGAAGTGCTGTGCCATGACATCGAAGTGCTGAATCCTTCTGTTACGCCACCATTCCAGGTTGATGACGAACACTTGTCTGAGACGGTACGCCTGACCCATCGTGTGATGGATCTGCGCCGCCCGGCCATGCAGAAAAACCTGCAACTGCGCTATCGCGTTGCACGCGCATTCCGTCGTTACCTGGACGACAATGGTTTCATCGACATTGAAACCCCGATGCTCACCAAGTCGACCCCGGAAGGTGCCCGCGACTATCTGGTGCCATCACGCGTTCATGATGGCCAATTTTTTGCGTTGCCTCAGTCGCCGCAGCTATTCAAGCAACTGCTCATGGTCGCCGGCTTCGATCGCTACTACCAGATCGTCAAATGTTTCCGCGACGAAGATCTGCGTGCCGATCGCCAACCTGAATTTACCCAGGTCGATATCGAAACATCGTTCCTGAGCGAAGAAGAGATCATGGGCCTGACTGAAGGCCTCATCCGTTATGTCTTCAAAGATGCACTTGATGTTGATCTACCCAACCCATTCCCACGCATGGCCTACGCAGAGGCCATGGCACGCTTTGGCTCAGACAAGCCCGACATGCGTGTGACACTGGAACTGACCGATGTCACCGATGCGGTTGCTGATGTCGCCTTCAAGGTATTCAGTGGTCCGGCAACTACGGGTGGCCGTGTGGCCGCCATGCGCATCCCGGGTGGCGCATCGCTCTCGCGTGGCGAGATCGACGAGTACACCAAATTCGTCGGCATCTATGGTGCCAAGGGCCTGGCCTACATCAAGGTCAACGATGCCTCGCAACCCAACGAAACCGGTTTGCAATCGCCCATCGTCAAAAACCTGAACGAGACCGCCCTCAAAACTATTCTGGAACGCACCGGCGCCCAGAGCGGTGACCTGATTTTCTTTGGTGCAGATAAAACCAAAGTCGTTAACGATGCGCTTGGCGCCCTGCGTGTAAAAATTGGTCATGAAAAGAACTTCATGAACGGCACCGTATGGGCACCCATCTGGATCGTTGACTTCCCGATGTTCGAATACGACGAAGATGACAAGCGTTGGAACGCCTGCCACCACCCGTTCACCAGCCCGAAAGATTCGCACATCGACCTGCTGAGCAACGATCCAGGCAACTGCCTGGCCAAGGCTTACGATATTGCGTTGAATGGCTGGGAAATCGGCGGTGGCTCGGTACGTATCCACCGTGCCGATGTTCAGGAAAAGGTATTCAGTGCACTGGGTATCGGTGAAGAAGAACAGAAACTTAAATTCGGCTTCCTGCTCGATGCGCTGAAGTATGGCGCACCACCGCATGGTGGTCTGGCCTTCGGTCTGGATCGTATTGTCACGATGATGACGGGTGCCGAGTCGATCCGCGATGTAATCGCCTTCCCGAAAACACAACGTGCGCAGTGCCTACTCACCGATGCGCCATCGCCCGTCGATGAGAAGCAACTACGTGAGTTGCATATCCGTCTACGCCAGCCAGTTGCCCAACCGGCGCCCGCCGACAGTAAAACGCCAGCCTAAGCGCTAACAACGCTACGTCCGCTCACGTGAACCCGGCAGCATTCGCCCGCCTACTCGTCGATTTCGAGCGGGCGGGCGTTTACCATCTGACGCCCGGTGGCATGGATGCCCTCCCGGAGGCTTGCGCTCAAGCAGATCTGCAGCTGATACGCGTACCGCTCAAAGAAACCCCCAAAATGGCTGAAGCGCTGGGAACCCTCACCCAGGCAACGCAGTGCCCGGCCCATGAAGGTGCTCACCTCGATGACCTGGCTGAAATGCTCAGCGATTTTTCCTGGTTGCCTGCTAACGGCTATGTGGTGCTCGTCGAAGACGCCGATAATCTGATCGCTTCAGAACCTAGCGGCATACAGAAGCTGCTGGAATCGTTTCAGGCTGCCAACCACCACTGGCAAGCCCAGGAAGTGCCATTCTGGGCTTTTATTGGGCTACGCGGCGATGGCATAGCCCTGCTACCGATGATTGGCTGACCCGAGTGCCCACCGTTTTTAAACGACCCGAATCTGTGCTGGTGGTGATTTACACTGCTGATTTACAGGTGCTGTTGTTAGAGCGCGCGAAACACCCCGGCTATTGGCAATCCGTTACCGGGAGCCGCGAAGCAGCAGAGTCATTTGTCGAAACCGCCTGCCGTGAAGTCGCCGAGGAAACAGGATTGCAGATCAATTCGTCAGCGCTGCAAATCTGGCCTGGCGAGAATGTCTACGAAATCATGCCTGAATGGCGGCACCGCTACGCACCCAACGTGACCCATAATCGTGAACGGGTATTTTCGCTTTGCTTACCCAACACCTGTAGCATCAAACTATCGCCAACAGAGCACCGCGCATGGCGCTGGGTGCCTGCGCAAGAAGCGGCCGAGGCCTGCTTTTCAGCAAGCAATCGTGATGCAATTCTTGCCATTCTCCATAAATCTTCCTGATATGGCTTTGCGATCACTGTCTTGCTCGCTACAATCGCCGCCATCCCCTAATTATTTCTGACCGACGGAATCGACATGACCCTCGCTCAACCGCACGAAAACATCGCTCTCGAAGCCAAGGTACTGGCCGAGGCATTGCCTTATCTAAAGCGCTTTCATGGCAAAACGATCGTTGTGAAATATGGCGGCAATGCCATGACAGAAGAGCGCCTCAAGCAATCTTTTGCCAACGATGTCGTACTACTGAAGCTGGTTGGCCTGAACCCGGTAGTGGTTCATGGCGGTGGTCCACAGATCGAGCAAATGCTCACCCAGGTGGGTAAAAAGGGCGAATTCATCCAGGGTATGCGCGTTACCGATGCGGAAACGATGCGCATTGTAGAAATGGTGCTGGGTGGCGAGGTTAACAAGGACATCGTTGGCCTGATCAATCAGAACGGCGGCAAAGCGGTTGGCCTGACAGGTAAAGACGCTGGCCTTATCCGTGCAAAGAAACTGATGCTGCCTAAACATGGCAACCCGGCCGAACTGCTCGATATCGGTCTGGTTGGAGATATCCAGCAAATCGATCCATCGATTGTTCATCACCTGGTGTCAGGTGCTTTCATTCCAGTGATTGCCCCGATCGGTTACGGCCCGGAGGGTGAAACCTATAACATCAATGCCGATGTCGTTGCCGGCAAAATGGCCGAAGTGCTCGGCGCAGAAAAGCTGGTGCTGCTCACCAACACACCCGGCGTGCTCGATAAAGACGGTAACTTGCTGACCGGGCTAACACCTCGTGATATCGACGACATGGTGGCTGATGGCACGTTGTCCGGTGGCATGTTGCCAAAAATCTCATCGGCCCTAGATGCCGCACGCAATGGTGTGAAGGGTGTGCACATTATTGATGGGCGCGTCCCTCATGCGCTGCTACTGGAGATTCTTACCCAGCACGGCGTAGGCACCATGATCAAATCTGCTTGAGCAGACTATGGCCAAAGCCCCGGTGTGGGTGTTCGATCTTGACGACACGCTACACCACGCAACGCCGCATATTTTCCCGCACATCAATCGGGCAATGACTGCGTATATCGAGCGGCATCTGTCGCTCGATTACGCCGAGGCGACAGCGCTGCGCCAACATTATTGGCAACGTTATGGTGCAACCTTACTCGGGTTAATTCGCCACCATGGCATTGACCCGAATCACTTTCTGGCCGCAACGCATAATTTCGAAAATCTGGGTTCGCTGATTATTACAGCCCCGGCACTGGCGCATACGTTAAAGCAGTTGCCTGGCCGGCGCATCATCTACTCCAATGCGCCACGGACTTATACGCACGATGTATTAGCAGTCACGGGGCTTTTGCCATTATTCGATGCCGTGTATACCGTTGAGTCCTTCGGCTTTCAACCCAAACCCCTACGCAGCGGCTTCCTGAAGCTGCTACGCAAAGAGCGGATGCAGCCGAATCAGGCCATCATGATTGAAGACAGCCTACCCAATCTGGTGATGGCTAAACGGCTTGGCATGCACACCCTCTGGATAACGCGATCGCTGCGCAACAGCCCCTGGGTAGACCACAAGTTGCGCAACATCACCGACTTACGCTATTTGGCCGGCTGGAGCCAGCGCGCGACCTGTGGTGCAAAGTAGGTCAGAATCATATCGGCACCGGCACGCTTAAAGCCGAGCATGCTTTCCATGACAACTTTCTGCTCATCCAGCCAGCCATTTTGAGCTGCGGCTTTAAGCATCGCGTACTCACCGCTGACCTGATACACCGCCGTCGGACGGGCAAATTCATCCTTGATCCGACGAACAATATCCAGGTACGGCATACCCGGCTTGATCATCACAATGTCTGCGCCTTCTGCCAGGTCCAGCGCAACCTCATGCAGCGCCTCGTTGGAATTTGCCGGATCCATCTGATACGTCATTTTATTGCTCTTGCCGAGCTGCCCAGCTGATCCCACTGCGTCACGGAAAGGGCCGTAAAACGCAGAAGCATATTTGGCGCTATAGGCCATGATGCGGGTATTTACGTGGCCAGCCGCTTCCAGCGCGGTGCGAATGCGACCGATACGCCCGTCCATCATGTCGGAAGGCGCCACCATATCCACACCCGCCCCAGCCTGCATAACGGCTTGCTTGACCAACATATCAAGAGTGACATCATTCAACACGTATCCGTCACTATCAATAATGCCGTCTTGGCCATGAGAGGTATAAGGATCCAGCGCCACGTCAGCGATCACCAGCAACTCTGGGAATTTCTGTTTTATGGCCTTAACCATACGTGGCACAAGACCGTTCGGGTTTGCTGCTTCAGCACCATCTAGCGTCTTTAGCGAGACATCAATCACCGGAAAAAGTGCAATCGCCGGAATACCCAGAGCCACCACCTCTTCCAGATGCGCTAGCAACGTATCCGGTGAATAGCGATTCACCCCGGGCATCGAACCTACTGCCTCCACGAGGCCGGAGCCCTCCCGGACAAAGACCGGGTATATCAGGTCGTCAATCGTTAGATGGTGTTCACGCACGAGACGGCGCGTTGCTTCGTCCGCCCTTACACGACGCGGGCGCACCAAAGGGAATGCTGAATTAGATGGCATCTTTTTCTTCCACTTGAGATTCCGTAGGCGGTGCATCTTCTCCTACGTCATTGGCTGAATTTTCGCATAAGCCGAGCCAGCCTTTAAGCACCATTGCCGCCTCGGCAACGCCCGCTCGTTTAAGACTGGAAAACAATTGCACGCTCACTGGGCAACCCAGATTCGCTAAATCCGCTTTAACCTGACGCAAGGTTTTAGTCTGGTCCTGTCGGCTTAGTTTATCCGCTTTAGAAAGCAACACATGCACCGGCCGACCGGTCGGCGCAAACCATTCCAGCATCTGCCAATCCATCTCGGTAAGCGGCCGACGGCTGTCCATGATAACGACCAGCCCTTTGAGCTGCTCTCGCGTCTGAAGATACGGGCCAAGCAGCGTATCCCACTGCTTACGCACATCTTCTGGCACCTTGGCAAAACCATAGCCCGGCAAATCGACAAAGTAACGATCAGGTGCCACGGAGAAGTAGTTCAGATGCTGGGTGCGACCCGGTGTCTTGGACACATAAGCTAGCCGGGTTTTTCCGGCCAGCGTGTTAATGGCCGATGACTTACCGGCATTGGAGCGGCCCACAAAGGCCACCTCGGCCACAGCATCTCCCGGCGTATCGCGTAAACGGGCAACCGTTGTCAGGAATTCGGTGCGGGGAAAAGGATGGGCGTGGCCGGGATTTTTAGGTGCAATAGGAGCCGAACAAATGGAGTTTTCAGTTCTTTTGGCTGAAGCTGCCTTTTTTTTAGGCAATTCCTTCGCGCCGGTTTTTGCAGGAGATTTCAAAGTTTGGGAATTAGACACAGTACGCCTCGTTCAGGTTGTATTAGAATAACAGCCTTA
>ERZ1034363.725-NODE-725-length-21038-cov-3.063403_pt1 | contig 21038 bp, 19 predicted proteins | sample MGYA00520616_ERZ1034363 | MGnify/ENA primary metagenome ERZ1034363 (study PRJEB33736, sample SAMEA104284506) | Azolla filiculoides | biome: Urban; feature: Water surface; material: Ditch water | place: Netherlands | collected 2015-10-28 | depth 0-0.1 m ... | reverse complement strand
ATTAATGAAGTTTTTTTGTTTAAAAATTTCATTGCAAGTAATCCGGCATTTAATGCTGTAGAATCATGAATATGAATGACAGAAATTGATTCTTTCCTGCAAATTTTCACAATAGCAATAACGAGATTGATGAGCTTCAGTTTATTCTTTTTATAAGTAAAGAATTGGGCATTGTCTTTTTTACAAATTCCGGCAAGTACAGAATCCTCAGGACATAAGATATATTGTTTCAAATCACTTTTGTCTTTTAGAAGATTGTAAACGGTATACATCTGAGCGTCACCGCCTCGCAATTCCGTTATCGATGTGATATTTAATATCTTCATTGTTTTAAAAGTGTTTCTTTTTGTAATTAAATCCTGAAAAGCCCGACAAAAATATACCTTTAATACTATTTTTAATAAAATTATGTGATTTATTACAAGTCTAAAAAAGCATTTGGTTATTTTTGACCCTTAGAAATATTTAGTTTACAGCACATGTCAGTAGTCATTAATAAGGAATTTAAATCAAAGGAAATCGAATTAAGAAATTACATTATTAATTTCAATTCTTCCGGTAAACTCTTTGGTGACGGACAAAGAAATAAAATAAAACTTTTTGAATTAGAAGGGAAAACGATAAATATCAAATCCTTCAAAATCCCAAATCTAATCAATAAAATTGCCTATAAATATTTCCGAAAGTCTAAAGCCAAACGTTCTTTTGAATACGCCACGACTTTGTTAGAGAAAGGAATTGGTACGCCACAACCCGTTGCTTATCTTGAAAATTACAGTTGGTTGGGTTTAAAAGACAGTTATTATGCAAGTGAACATCTTGAAACTGAGTTGACTTTTAGAGAATTAGTAGAAATTCCGAATTATCCGGATCATGAAAATATTTTAAGACAGTTCACTAAATTTTCTTTCGATTTACATGAAAAAGGAATTGAATTTTTAGATCATTCTCCAGGAAATACTTTGATAAAAAAGACAGCTGACACACAATATAATTTCTATTTAGTAGATTTGAACCGAATGAATTTTCATGATAAAATGGATTTTGATTCGAGAATGAAAAACCTAAGCAGGCTTACGCCAAAAAAGGAAATGATTGCTGTCATGAGCGATGAATATGCAAAATATTATGCACAATCGAGTAGTGTAATTTTCGAAAAAATGTGGCAGGCTACAACTGAATTTCAAGAAAAATTTGCCAAAAAACAACGATTAAAAAAGCAATTAAAATTCTGGAAATCTTAAATTCGATTTTATTTTTTTTAATTCCTGAAAGCGAACAAAAACACTCAAAGCGTTCAGATAACAAATAATAATTCCTTTTTTGCCATCAAGGATTCCGAGTCTCACCAAGTATTGATACAAAAATTGATACAACGGACGAATGTAAAAATGGAAAAAATTAGGTTGCGTTCCCTTATTCAATTCCTCTTGGGCTTTTAATTTTCCATAGAGAATCATTTTTTGTTTGTAGCTGCAATAATCTTTGTACGAAAAATGAATGAGTTTGTTTTTTAATTTCCCGATTGTTCCGTTTACAATTAATTTTTCATGCACAATCTTTTGTGTAGCATAATGTGCTTTGTCTTTTTGAAAAAGCCTGAAAATTTTATCGGTTTGCCAGCCACTAAAGTGTAGCTTTTTGTTTTTGAACATAAAGGTCCTGTCGAAAAAATAGGCTGATTGACCTTCTTTTTGAGTAACAGTTTCAATGATTTCGTCCTTAAGTTCAGTACTTATTCTTTCGTCAGCATCAAGGAAAAGAATCCAATTGTTTTTGGCTAAACTTATTGCGAAGTTCCGCTGTGCAGCATAATTTTCGAAAGCATGTTGAACCACTTTTACATTTTTATGTGACGAAGCAATGGCTGTTGTTTGGTCTGTGCTAAAAGAATCAATTACCACAATCTCCTCTGCAAAATCTAAATCGTTGATTACAGATTTGATATTTTGTTCTTCATTATACGTGATGATTAAAGCACTTACAGGCACTTTATTTTGATGAACAGTAATATTTGGTTTTTCGGTATTGTTTAGATTTTGGTTTAAAAAATGTTCAATTTTATCCTTAAACAAATCGGGTGTAAATTCTTGGTATAAAGAAAGCGCTTGTTTCTTGAGTTCTTTTTCAGTTTTCGAATGAAATAATTGAGGCTTAAAATCATTCAAATGAACAGACATGTGTTGTATTCCGTCTTCAAAAGTAGCCCAGATTTTCTTTTCTATCCAAGGTGAAAAAATAATAAAAGAAGGTTTTCCTAATGCTTTTGCCATATTTATGGCACCACCATCATTACCAATAATCAAATCACATTGATTCATAATGGCAATAAATCCTCTTAAATCTTTGGCTAATAAGTCAAAATAGATTTTTTCTTTTGTAGACGTTTTACAGGCATTAAAAATAATTTTAGCATCCTCAATTTGCTTTGGAAAATAATTAAAAAGAATATTCACATCTTGATTATCGGCTATTGTATCAACTACTTTTGCCATAAATTCCAGCGGATAAGTCTTTAGTTTTTCACTTCCCAAAAGGCTGATTAAGACTGTTTTTCTGTCTTTTTTTACCTTATGCAGCTCAAAAAAATCTAATGCTTCTTGATTTTCTTTTTCGGTTACAAATAATTTGGGCAACGGGTCAATTTCAATAGGTAAATCTAAAGGTTCTAATAAAGAAAGTCTTCTCTCAATTGCTAAACCTAGATTCGTTTTTGGAAAAGCGGCAAAAGGGACATTGTCCGTATATAAAAAAGTGCGGCCTTTCTTCTGGTATGATATTTTTCTTTTGGCACCACTTAATAAAACGATGAGCCAACTTTCTAATTTCGAATACGCATCAATAAGTAAATCGTATTCATTAGCTCGAATTTGAAGGGCTAAGTTGAAAAATTCTTTTTTGCTTTTGCGATGCTTTTCTTGAAAGAGAATGATGTTGTTAATACTTGGATTTCCTTCTAAAACTGGCGTTGTAGATTCGTAAACCAAATAATCAATTTGAGCATTAGGATAAGCGATACGCAAATTGTTGCATATAATGCTGCTTATCAAAACATCGCCAATCATTTTTTGTTGTATAACCAGTATTTTCATAACATAAAAAAACCTCCCGTTGAAGGGAGGAATATACAATATTTTTTTATTATAAGAATATTAAACTGCTACGTCATATTCGCGTAAAGCATTATTCAAAGAGGTTTTCAAATCTGTTGAAGGCTTACGAGTTCCAATGATTAAAGCGCAAGGAACCTGGAATTCACCAGCAGCAAACTTTTTAGTATAACTTCCAGGAATTACTACAGAACGGGCAGGAACATAACCTTTCATTTCAACAGGTTCGTCACCGGTTACATCAATGATTTTTGTTGAGGCAGTCAAACAAACGTTTGCACCCAAAACAGCTTCTTTTCCCACGTGAACTCCTTCTACAACAATACAACGAGAACCTACAAATGCACCGTCTTCAATGATAACTGGAGCTGCTTGTAATGGTTCAAGAACGCCACCAATACCAACACCACCACTTAAGTGAACGTTTTTACCAATTTGAGCACAACTTCCTACCGTAGCCCAAGTATCAACCATGGTTCCTTCGTCAACATAAGCCCCAATATTTACATAACTTGGCATCAAAATAACACCACTTGAAATTTAAGCTCCGTAACGCGCCACAGCATTAGGAACTACACGGATTCCTTTTTCGGCATAGCCTCTTTTCAATAACATTTTGTCATGGTATTCGAAAATTCCAGATTCTAAGGTTTCCATTTTTTGAATAGGGAAGTACATCACTACCGCTTTTTTCACCCATTCGTTTACTTGCCATCCGTCACCAACTGGTTCTGCAACACGTAATTTTCCGGTGTCTAATAATTCGATAACTGCTCTAATAGCATCTGTTGTTGTAGTTTCTTGTAACAAAGCTCTATTTTCCCAAGCTTGTTCTATAATTGTTTGTAATGGATTCATGTTTTTGATAATTTTTCACAAATATAATTCGATTTTTTTTAAAACAAACGTTGTTTATATAATACTAACAGATTTCTTGTTTTTGTTTAAAAAATCAAAAAATGAGATTAACGTTTAAAATAAATCTCCACGAATCAGTAATTGATTCTTGATGTGAATAGCATTTCTTCTTTACTTATCTTTGTCCAATAATAACTAAAAAAATGCCAAGAATTCTCGCCATAGATTACGGACAAAAACGCACCGGAATTGCCGTTACCGATGAAATGCAAATTATTGCTTCGGGTTTGACCACCATTCCTTCACAGACTGCCATTGCTTTTTTAAAGGATTATTTTACCAAAGAAAAAGTAGAAGCAGTTCTTATTGGTGAGCCTAAACAAATGAACGGACAGCCTTCAGAAAGTGCTTCTATTATTAAAGGATTTGTCACTCATTTTACCAATCATTTTCCGGAGATGAAAGTTATTCGTGTTGATGAACGGTTTACTTCAAAAATGGCTTTTCAGACTATGATTGATAGTGGTTTGAGTAAAAAGCAACGCCAGAACAAAGGACTTATTGACGAAATTTCGGCTACTATAATGTTACAGGATTATTTGACTCGAAAAACGTTTTAAAATCTTATGTATTGTTTTATCTGTAAGATATAACTCCTTTTAAATTACCACTTTTTAACAATTGTTTGTTATATTTTTTTTGAAAAAATGAAGTAAATTTGCGGCTTTTAAATTGTTATTATGCCAGATACAACCATTCGTTCAAATTCAGAAGTAGTTCTTATTGGTGCCGGAATTATGAGCGCCACAATTGGAGTGATTTTAAAAGAGTTACAACCCGATATAAAAATTGATATTTTTGAAAGATTAGATAGTGCCGCAGCAGAAAGTTCTGATGCATGGAATAATGCCGGAACAGGTCATTCTGCATTTTGCGAACTTAATTATACTCCAGAAAGTGCTGATGGAACAATAAATCCAAATAAAGCAATCAGTATTGCCGAACAATTTGAAGTCTCCAGGCAATTTTGGGCTTATTTGGTTAAAGATGGAAAACTTCCAACTCCAGAAGATTTTATAAAAAGCATTCCTCATATTAGTTTTGTTTGGGGAGATAAAAATGTTGATTTTCTAAAAAACAGGTTTGAAGTTCTGCAATCAAATCCGCTTTTTGCTGAAATGGTTTTCAGTACTGATGTTTCTGAATTGCAAAAATGGATGCCATTAGTAATGGAAGGAAGAAATTCAGAGGAAAAAGTAGCCGGAACTTCAATGAAAATTGGTACCGATGTGAATTTTGGTACATTGACCAGAAATATGCTGGATTATTTAACCAACTTGGATAATGTGTCTATACATTACAGCCATGAAGTTAAAAAATTAAAACAGAGAGAAGACAAATCTTGGAGAATAAAAATTACCGATTTGGCTTCAGGCCAAAAGAAGAAAGTATATACCAAATTTGTTTTCATAGGCGCAGGTGGAGTTTCATTGCCATTATTGGAAAAAGCAAATGTACCCGAAGGAAAAGGATACGGAGGTTTCCCGGTTAGCGGTCAATGGCTAAAATGTACCAATCCCGAAGTAATAGCAAAACACCAAGCAAAAGTATATGGTAAAGCAAGTGTAGGTGCTCCGCCAATGTCTGTTCCTCATGTAGATTCCCGTATGATTGATGGCGAAAAAGCATTGCTTTTTGGACCATTTGCAGGATTTTCGACCCGATTCCTAAAAAACGGGAAGTATTCGGATTTGCCACTGTCTATAAAACCAGACAATGTAATCCCGATGATTGTTGCCGGGTATAAAAACATTCCGCTTACTAAATATTTAATTGAGCAAGTTCGTCAATCTCCAAAGGATAGAATGAACGCTTTGCGCGAATATGTTCCTAATGCCAGAACCAAAGATTGGAAACTGGAAAGAGCAGGGCAACGGGTTCAAGTGATTAAAAAAGACGAAGAGCTAATTGGAAAATTAGAGTTTGGAACAGAAATTATCAATACAAACGATGGAACTTTGGCTGTTTTACTTGGAGCTTCTCCTGGAGCTTCAACCGCGGTTTCTATTATGGTTGAGTTAGTAAGCAAATGTTTTCCAGAGCAATTTAGTTCTCCGGAATGGCAAGAAAAATTGAAAATGATGATTCCGTCTTTTGGACAAATGTTAAATAATAATCCGATTTTATTAGATGAAATCAGAAAAAATACTGGAGAAATCCTAAAACTGAATAATTAGATTGTTAATGAAGATTAAGGTGCTGTATTTTAGATTTTTTTCTAATTGTAGCGCCTATTTTGATTTAAATACGCATTAATAATTGCGTGTTTTTTACAATATTCTCCGATAAATTAGTAAGCCAAATTAATTGTTCAATGACTAATTGTGCTTCTTGCATTTTTTGTAAATAAGCGTCTTCATCGATTGGATTTCCTTCTTTTAACTCTCTGCTTCGAATGTTTTTTAATTCGGTAAAACGAAGCGCCAAATCATTTTTTGTAATCGCATTGTTTAAATCCAAAGGCGTTTCTTTTAAAAGGGATATAGCATCATCCAGATTTTTAATCACGGTATCAACCACCACATTAAACGCTTCGGAAGCACTTGTCGTTTTATGCGATTGAATATAAGTTCCCAACGAAGCGGAAGAGGATAATAATGTGTGATTAAGTACCGCCAGTTTATAAACCAAAGGCAGTTGTTTTTGTTTCGATTTGGGTTCTTGTACCATTCTTTGGAACGAAGCCATTAGATTTCCAATTTCGATAAAAGCATTTTTTCGAGCTAATCGATACGCTGTAGAAACAGTTCCTTTATTATTGTAAAAAAGAGAAATTTCTTTTAAGTAATTCTGATTTGCTTGTATTGATTTCTTCAAATAAACGGGGATATTCAAGAATTCCCAAGAAGGCCACAGAAAATGATTGGCCAAAAAAGCCAAAATTGCACCGGCCAAAGTATCTAAAATTCGATATTGAATTACGGCACCAATATTTGGAGTAAGTATTCCGTATATAAAAACGATATACATAGTTACAAAAGTGGCGCTGATTTTATAATTGGTTTGAGTAAATGAAAATCCCAAAAGCATAGAAAGAATTGCAAAAATACTGATGGCAATGCTATTATGTACCAGAAATAGAATGCCAAACGCGATTAATCCTCCTAGGATAGTTCCGAAAATACGTTCGAAAGAGCGGTTTTTTGTCAGTCCGTAACCAGGACGCATAATCACAACAATGGTCATCAAAATCCAATATACGTTCTGAAAAGAAAGTATTTTCCCGATAAAGAAGCCTATCATAATAGTGACGGTCAGCCTTAGCGAATGCCTGAAAAGCGTCGATGAAAAACTTAAATTTTCCATCAAAGTGCTCCAGAGATAATATTGTGGTGTAATGAATTTTTCTAAATCTTTATCTTTCCCTTTAAAATCACTCGAATGTTGTGTTAAAGAAAAAGCCCGTTCTACAATTTTGATTTTTTCGACTTGTTTTTCAGCATACTGTAACATGGTGGTCAGCATGAAAACGCCTTCGGAGGCAGCTGCTTTACCTAAATCATTTTCATAATCAATTATGGCCAGTTCCAAAGCATTCAAATCTTTAATCAGATTGTGTTTTGGGATGTATTTGTGTTTACTTTTTACACTTTTAGACAATTGTTTTAAGCTGCTCGCAAGATTATAGGCTAAGTTCTGGTAGGTATTTAAAACATTTGGATGATTGCTGAATTTTAAATGCAATTTATTGTGATCAAATGCAGTTGACAGCGCCAGTTCTAATATTTCTACCAATGAAATAAAAACAATAAGTAACTTTCGGTTTTGATTGGAAGAACTGGAATTAGCATGATTGCTAATTAGTACTTCCCGTATGTTTTGATGGATGGTATTAAGTTCAACCTGAAGGTGCAATTGCTTCTCAATAATCGCTTTTCTATCAGCATCTGGCGACCAGAGATTTCCTCTTAGTTTCAAATATTTTGCTGTTAATTGAATACAGGTTATCGTTTGTAACTCGGCATAGCGAAAAGGTTTTACATAATGAAAAAGTAATGAAATAAGAAGGTAAAATACGCCGCCAATGAGTATCAATACAGCATGTTGAATCATTGCCCAACCGGTGTTTATATGAGCAAATGCTAATGAAACCGACATTAAAGCCGAAAACGAAACCATTGTTGCCCGCTGACCATAAACAGAAAGCATTGAAAGAAAGAAAATAAGTAAAGCCAAAAAAGGATAAAAAATCCAAGCATACGGATAAACAATATTGACTAATAAATTAGTTCCGGAAACTAATAAAGCGGTAATAAGAACTCCATTAATTTTATGTTTCAGACTGCTGGGAATATCACTCGGATATGTGAAAAAAGCGCCAAGTGCAATGGTAAATCCTATTTGAAAATTTCCGAAAAAAGAGAACAATAAAACAGGGATAACGGCTGCTATTGTTATTTTTGAAGCATTGGTAAAATTAGTGCTTTCGGTAAATTTATGGATTTGGTTAATCATACAGTAAAGATTATTGGCAAAGGTAAGAATTGTAATATTTGTATACGGGATAAACGAGTTTGATTTGAAAACTAAATTTAATTCTCGATTAGGAATAATTGAGTTGCATTTTTTTACTATTTTTGCGAACTGAAATAAAGATAGAGAAACTCTGAATTTACAGAGGACAATACTTAATATAAGAATAATGATTTTACCAATTATAGGATATGGCGATCCCGTTTTAAGAAAAGTTGGAGAAGTTCTTTCACCAGAACATCCCAATTTAAAAGAAACAATTGCCAATATGTACGAGACTATGTATAATGCTTATGGAGTAGGTTTAGCCGCCCCACAAGTTGGTCTTGCTGTTCGTTTATTTGTAATCGACACCACGCCTTTTAGTGACGACGAAGATTTAGAAGAGACTAAACAACAAGAATTGAAAGGGTTTAAAAGAACCTTTATCAATGCAAAAATGATTAAAGAAGAGGGAGAAGAATGGAGTTTTAACGAAGGATGTTTGAGTATTCCTGATGTTAGAGAAGACGTTTATAGAAATCCGACTATCACAATTGAATATTGCGAGGAAGATTTTGTGATGAAAACCGAAGTTTTTGACGGATTGATCGCCAGAGTAATTCAGCATGAATACGATCATATAGAAGGAATTTTGTTTACCGATAAAATTTCATCTCTTAAGAAACGTCTGATTCAAAAGAAGTTAAAAAATATTCTGGAAGGAAAAACATTCCAAGAGTACAGAATGAAGTTTTTTGGTAAAAAAGGAAGATAAAATGGATTCTTAATCAGGCCAACTTGGTATGGTTTTTGGGTTTTAAAGAAAAAAATAATTGAATTCTTAATAATAAGTAAACAAGCATGAATTTAGAAAAAATATTAGCCATTTCTGGGAAACCAGGTTTATATGTATTAAAAGTACAAACTCGTACCGGTTTTGTTGCCGAATCATTGTCAGACGGAAAAAAAATCACCGTAAACTTGAAAAGTAATGTGAGTTTATTGTCAGAGATTTCTATTTATACCTATGAAGCAGAAAAACCTTTGGCCGAAATTATGTCAAACATTGCCAAGAAAGAAAACAATGGAGAAGCCATTTCTCACAAAGAAGATAATGCTAAATTAACAGCTTATTTTAGAGAGATTTTGCCTGAATATGACGAAGAACGAGTATATCCGTCAGATATTAAGAAAGTATTAAATTGGTACAATATGCTTCAAAGCAAAGGATTAGTTACAGATGAAGCACCTGCTGTTGCTGAAAGTGATGAAACACCAGTTTTAGAAGAAGCTGTAGCTGCTGAAAAGCCTAAAAAAGCGGCCGCCAAAAAATAATAAATTTTATATTCAAAATATATTTAGTCCTGTTAAGATGATTTCTTGACAGGATTTTTTTATTTTTACAAAAACCAAAACAAGCAATGAATTCAAGACCACAACAACTTCAAGCTTTTGAAAGATTACTAGATATCATGGATGATTTGCGTGAAAAATGTCCTTGGGATAGAAAGCAAACCATGCAAACTTTGCGTCATCTCACAATTGAGGAAACGTATGAATTAGGCGATGCTATTTTAGACAATGATTTAAACGAAGTGAAAAAAGAATTGGGCGATGTATTGTTGCACATTGTTTTTTATGCCAAAATAGGAAGCGAGACACAGGATTTTGATATAGCTGATGTGTGTAATGAAATTTGTGAAAAATTAATTCACCGTCATCCACATATTTATAGCGATGTTGTCGTAAAAGATGAAGAAGAAGTAAAGCAAAATTGGGAAAAACTAAAATTGAAAGAAGGCAAAAAATCAGTTTTGGAAGGTGTGCCAAAAAGTTTACCGGCATTAGTTAAAGCAAGCAGAATTCAAGATAAAGTAAAAGGAGTGGGGTTTGATTGGGAAGAACCACATCAGGTTTGGGATAAAGTTCAAGAGGAATTACAGGAATTACAAGTTGAGGTTGAATCAGGCGATCAGGATAAAATTGAAGCCGAGTTTGGCGATGTTTTATTTTCGATGATAAATTATGCCCGTTTTTTAAATGTAAATCCGGAAGATGCTTTGGAACGAACCAATAAAAAATTCATCAAACGCTTTCAATATCTGGAAAGTAAAGCAGGGGAATTGGGGAAACCTTTAATGGATATGACTCTTGCCGAGATGGATGTTTTTTGGAATGAAGCAAAGAAACTGTAGTTTTTTATAAAACAGTTTCATTTTTCATACAAAAAAGTCAAGAGTATTAATCTGCTATCTTTTTTAATTTACTAATATCTTTTAAAATAATTTTTTTACCGGATAATTCTATCAATCCTGATTTATTAAAATCGGATAATAAACGAATACAACTTTCGGTGGCTGTACCAATCATACTGGCTAATTCATCTCTGGAAAGTTGTACTTTTAAAGTATTGTCTTCGTTTTTTCCAAAAGTATCATGAAGATAAATGAGTGTTTCTGCTAATCGTTCTTTTACGGTTTTTTGAGCCATGTTGACCATCTGATCATCCGCTTCTTTCAAATCTCCACAAATAGTTTTCATTACATTCATCGAAAACTGATTGTTTTTATCGAAGAATCCCATGACTTCACTTTTTGGAATAAAACAAACTTGCATATCTTCGAGAGCAACTGCAGTTAAGTTTACAGGTTCATCACTAATCATGGAACGTTGTCCTAGTAATTCTCCCTTTTTAATTAATTTTACGATGTGATCTTTTCCGTTTGGACTTAATTTGGTTAATTTACAGATGCCATCTTTTACACAGTAAATACCATTTATAGTATCTCCTTCTTCAAAAATCACTTCTCCTTTCTTAACAATATGTGATGTTTTACAATCGGAAAGTTTTACTAGCTCTTCTTTATTAAGGGCTTTTAAAGAACTAAATTCTCTAACGATACATTGTTCACATTTACTCATTTTAGATAGGGGATTAATTAGTCCGACAAATTTAAACATTTATATGACAAATGTCATATTTTTAACTCATTCAATTTGTAACCTTTGTTACAGGTAAAATGAGCAAAGATTTATGGACACACAAAACTGTTTCCATTGTGGTTTAGATATTGTAAATACTGAAGAAATTATTTTTGATGACAAAGAATTTTGTTGCAATGGTTGTAAAACTGTGTACGAAATTTTTAGCCTCAATGATATGACTTGTTATTATGATTTTGAAAAATCACCTGGAGCAACCCCGCAAGATATTAATGGTAAATACGATTTTTTAGACAATGAAAGTATTGTTTCAAAGCTTTTGGAATTTCAAGAAGATTCAACCGCAATTATTTCACTTAACATTCCTCATATTCATTGTAGTTCGTGTATTTGGATTTTGGAAAATCTACAGCGTCTTCAAAAAGGAATAAACACCTCTCAAGTTAATTTTCCCGAAAAGAAAGTACGTATTACATACAATCCCGAAACGGTTTCACTCAAGACTATTGTTTACTTGTTGAGCTCTATTGGCTATGAACCGTATATTAGTTTAGAAAATTACGAAACAGGGAAGAATAATGTTGACAGGAGTTTGACTTATAAACTCGGAGTCGCCTTTTTCTGTTTTGGAAATATAATGTTACTCTCCTTTCCGGAATATTTTGAAGTTAAAGAATATTGGCTGGATCAATATCGAGGTTTTTTCCGTTGGTTGATTTTTGCTTTGTCTTTACCAAGTTTTTTTTATTCGGCAAGCGGGTATTATGTTTCGGCTTATAAAAGTATCAAATCAAAAATGCTTAATATCGATATTCCTATTGCTCTTGGAATTGTCGTAATGTTTGTGCGAAGTACGGTAGATATCCTTATGGATTATGGTTCCGGCTTTTTTGATAGTTTGACCGGTTTGATTTTCTTTATGCTTTTGGGAAAAATGTTCCAAATTAAAACCTATAGTTTTTTGAGCTTTGAAAGGGATTTTAAATCCTATTTTCCAATTGCAATAACCAAAATTAATGCAGATGCAACAGAAGAAAGTATTCCTGTTTATGATATTCAAAAAGGGGATCGATTACTCATTAGAAACCAAGAATTAATACCTGTTGATGGAATTTTGATTGCTGAAAAAGCAGAGATTGATTATAGTTTTGTTACTGGAGAAGCCATTCCGATTACTAAAAAATCAGGAGATAAAGTTTTTGCCGGCGGAAAACAAATAGGTAAAGTGATAGAAATGGAAGTTTTGCACTCGGTTTCGCAGAGTTACCTGACACAATTGTGGAGTAATGATGTGTTTCAGAAGAATGTAGAACAGAAACATAAAACCATCACCGACAGAATTTCCCGTTATTTTACTCCTATATTATTACTGATCGCTTTTGCAGGATTTGGATATTGGATTTTTACCGATACAAATACTGCTTTCAATGTTTTTACGGCTGTTCTTATTGTGGCTTGCCCTTGTGCATTGGCTTTGACAGCGCCTTTTACGACTGGGAATGTGTTGCGAATTTTAGGAAAAAAGAAATTTTATCTCAAGAATGCTTTAGTCATCGAACAATTGGCCAAAGTGGATACAATAGTTTTTGATAAAACAGGAACGATTACCACAAATAAAAAATCGAATATTTCATATGAAGGTGAATCACTTTCTGAGGCACATTTAGTGGTGATAAAAAATGTGCTTCGCGCGTCTAATCATCCATTGAGCCGAATGTTATATGACTTTTTGCCGGATGTTAAAAAAATAAAAATAAATGAATTCGAAGAGATTACAGGGAAAGGAATTTTAGCTCAAATTGAAGATGTTGAGGTTAAAATGGGTTCTGCGGCTTTTGTGGAATTATTAGATGAAGACACGAAACAACAAACGTCGGTTCATATAAAAATTAATGGAGTCTATTTAGGGAAATACGTTTTTAATAATCAATATAGAGAAGGTTTAGCACAGCTTTTTGATACCTTAAAAAAAGGATATCAAATTAAGGTTTTGTCAGGCGATAATGAAGGGGAACGTTCTACTCTGGAAGCACTTTTGCCGAAAGGAACAGAGTTGGTTTTTAATCAAAAACCAGAACAAAAATTGGAGTTTATTAAGAACCTGCAACAAGAAGGTAAAAATGTAATGATGGTTGGTGACGGGCTGAATGATGCAGGAGCTTTGGCACAAAGTAATGTGGGAATTTCCATTTCTGAGAATGTGAATGTTTTTTCTCCTGCTTGTGACGCTATTTTGGATGCCAGTGAATTTCAAAAACTGAATTATTTTATGAAACTGTCTAAAAAAGCGATTACAACTATCAAAATGAGTTTTACACTTTCGTTGTTATACAATGTAGTTGGGTTATCCTTTGCTGTGACTGGAAATTTATTGCCTTTGGTCGCTGCTATTATTATGCCGTTGAGTACTATTACGATAGTGAGTTTTGTTACAATCATGAGTAATTTCTATTCAAAAAGGCTGAAATAATTAAAAAATAGAAAGATTGATTTTTTTTCATAAATTTAACATAAATGTTTAAGTATGATAAATGTCATATTTTATAAAAATTTCTGAAAGTATTTTTGTTAACATAATTTTAAGGTATGAGTGTCATTTATTTATTAATCTCCATTAGTATATTGGTTGCTATTGGCTTTTTTATTGCTTTTATAAGAGCAGTAAAAACCGGTCAGTATGACGACGACTATACGCCATCGGTCAGAATGCTTTTTGACGATGAGCTCAAAATTGAAAATCCAAAATCAATACAAACAACAGAAGAAAAACAAATTTAATTATGGAAATGCAACAATTTTATTACGACAACAAAATTGTAAAGAAATTCATTTACGCCACCATTGTTTTTGGTGTAGTGGGGATGTTAGTCGGACTTATTCTGGCTATTATGTTTCTTTTTCCAAACATCACCGACGGAATTTCGTGGTTGAGTTTTGGTAGATTGAGACCTTTACATACCAATGCAGTTATTTTTGCCTTTGTAGGAAATGCTATGTTTGCAGGGGTTTATTATTCTCTACAACGATTGCTAAAAGCAAGGATGTTTAGTGATTTTTTAAGTAATCTTAACTTTTGGGGATGGCAGTTAATCATTGTCGCTGCAGCAGTCAGTTTGCCTTTGGGGTTCAGTACATCAAAAGAATATGCTGAATTAGAATGGCCAATTGATATTGCTATTGCCTTAATCTGGGTAGTATTTGGTATCAACATGATTGGAACCATGATAAAAAGAAGAGAGCGTCATTTATATGTTGCTATCTGGTTTTATTTGGCAACATTTGTTACTGTAGCAGTTTTACATATTTTTAATAGTTTGGAATTGCCGGTTTCTGCAATGAAAAGTTATTCTGTATACGCAGGAGTTCAAGATGCTTTAGTACAATGGTGGTACGGACATAATGCTGTTGCCTTTTTCTTGACTACACCATTTTTAGGATTAATGTATTATTTTGTTCCAAAAGCAGCTAATCGTCCTGTATATTCTTATAGACTTTCTATCGTTCACTTTTGGTCTTTAATCTTCATTTATATTTGGGCTGGACCTCACCATTTATTATATTCTGCATTGCCGACTTGGGCACAGAATTTAGGTGTTGTTTTTTCAATAATGTTGATTGCTCCATCTTGGGGAGGTATGATTAACGGATTGTTAACTTTGAGAGGAGTTTGGGATAAAGTGCGTGAAGAGCCAGTTTTAAAATTCTTCGTAGTAGCAATTACCGGTTATGGAATGGCGACTTTTGAAGGGCCTATGTTGTCTCTTAAAAATGTAAATGCTATTGCGCATTATACGGATTGGATTATTGCTCACGTTCACGTTGGTGCATTAGCTTGGAATGGATTTATGGCCTTTGGTATGATTTATTGGTTGATTCCCAGAATGACAAAAAGTACTTTGTATTCTACTAAATTAGCCAATTTCCATTTTTGGATTGGAACATTAGGAATTATACTTTATACACTTCCGATGTATGTTGCCGGTTTTTTACAAGCATCAATGTGGAAACAATTTAATCCAGACGGAACTTTAACGTATGGTAACTTCTTAGAAACAGTAACTCAAATCATGCCAATGTACTGGATGAGAGCTGTTGGAGGTACATTATACTTAACAGGAATGTTAGTATTAGTGTATAATATCATTAAAACAGTAAAAGCTGGCGAAGCAATTGAAGATGAATTAGCTGAAGCACCAGAATTAGTAAAAATTAGTTCAGGAAGAGTAAAAGGAGAGAAATTCCACCCTTGGTTAGAAAGAAAACCAATTCAATTGACAATTTTAGCTACAATAGCAATTCTTATTGGTGGAGTTATCCAAATTGTACCAACGATTATGGTAAAATCTAATATTCCAACAATTGCTAGCGTAAAACCATATTCTCCATTAGAATTAGAAGGTCGTGATTTGTACATCCGTGAAGGTTGTGTGGGTTGTCACTCTCAATCAGTTCGTCCTTTCCGTAGTGAAGTGGAGCGTTATGGACCACAATCTAAAGCAGGAGAGTTTGTATACGATCACCCTTTCTTGTGGGGATCTAAACGTACAGGTCCGGATTTATTAAGAGAAGGTGGTAAATACAATGATAATTGGCATTTTAACCACTTCTGGAATCCACAAAGTATATCTGCCGGTTCTATTATGCCTGGATATAAATGGTTGTTTGATAATGAGCCAATGGATATTTCTTTGACTCAAGATAAAATGAAAGCCATGGTTGCATTAGGTGTTCCTTATTCAGATGCTGAAGTTGCAAATGCTCAAAAAGATTTGAGAGCACAAGCTTTATTAATTGAGGAAAGTCTTAAAAATGATCCTGACTTTGTAAAAAGTTACGATGACAGTAAGAAAAAAGCAGAAGCAAAAGGGGAAAAATTTGTTCCAATGAATGAAAGAGAAATTGTAGCCTTGATTGCCTATATTCAAAGACTTGGGACTGATATTAAAGTAAAAGAATAAATAATAATAGTTATGTTCGAACAAATAAAACACAATATGGAAACCATCGCGGGAGTTGCGATATATCCAATACTATCGTTATTAATTTTCTTTTTCTTTTTCGTAGGACTTGGAGTGTGGGTTTTCTCATATAAGAAAGAAAAAATTGATGAGATGAGCCAAATTCCATTGAAAGACAATCAAATAGTATAATTTTTTAAAAATTTAGAAAATGAAAAAATTAATTCCTGTATATGTAAGAGTTCCACTTATTTTCTTTGCTGTTTTTGCCGCAATGGAATATTTTATTGACTCTGGAGATAGACCTGCTTTTATAAAATTTCCAATGGTTTCTCTTTTCTTGTTTGTTTTTCTTTTCCTTTTGATAGCGATAGAAATTACGATTAGCGCCATTGATAAAATTACATATCAATTACTTACTGAGGAACAAAGAGCAAAATTAGAAGCTACAAGTTCTGTTGGTTTCAAAGACAGCGAATGGTATAGTAAATTGCTGAAAAAATTAACAAAATCAGAGCCGATTGAAAACGAAGGACAACTTTTGTTAGATCACGATTATGATGGTATTAGAGAGTTAGATAATAATTTACCACCATGGTGGGTATATTTATTCTATGCTTGTATTGTATTTGCAGTTGTATATCTTGTGCGTTTTGAAATTATGGGTGCAGACAATCAAGAAATGGAGCTTACAAAAGAAATGGCTCAAGCCAAAATTGAAGTTGCTGAATACATGAAAACAGCACCCGACTTGATGGATGAGAAAACGGTAACGTTATTGACGGATGCTGCTGCTTTAGCAGAAGGGAAAACTATTTTTACAACCAATTGCGCTGCTTGTCACAGAGCTGATGCAGGAGGACAAATTGGACCAAACTTAACAGATGATCATTGGATTTTAGGCGGAGGTATCAAAAATGTATTTCACACTTTAGTAAACGGTGGACGTGATGGTAAGGGAATGATTGCATGGAAAGGTACTTTAAAACCAAAAGAAATGCAGAAAGTTGCCAGTTATGTTTTATCTTTGAGAGGAAGCAATCCAAAAGATCCAAAAGCTCCAGATGGAGAAATATGGGTTGATGCTGCTCCAGCAAAATAAAAAGTAAATAAAGACCAATTTTGCAGTAGCAAGATTGGTCTTTAAAATTAAAAACAAATGTCAAAAATACCAGACGAAGCTTTTAGAGATACCATCGGAACGATTGATGAAGAGGGGAACAGAAAATTTATTTTTCCTAAAAAACCTTCAGGCAGGTTCTATGATTATAGAAAATGGGTTAGTTATTTCTTGTTAATTGTACTTGTTGCCAATCCTTTCATAAAGATTAATGGCAATCAGTTTATGATGTTTAATGTGTTAGAAAGAAGATTCAATATTTTTGGATTTCCTTTTTGGCCACAAGATTTTTATTTGTTTGTCCTTTTTATGATTGTAGGAGTCGTTTTTGTGATTCTGTTTACCGTAATTTTTGGACGAATATTTTGTGGTTGGATTTGCCCTCAAACCATATTTCTGGAAATGGTTTTCCGTAGAATTGAATATTGGATTGAAGGAGATCGAGGCGCTCAAATTCGATTAAGCAAACAAGAATGGAACGTTGAGAAAATAAGAAAAAAAGGAGTAAAATGGATTATTTTCCTAATCATTTCTTTTTTTATTGCTAATATTTTTCTGGCGTACTTGATAGGTAGCGATGAATTGTTCAAAATGATTGAAGAAGGACCGGAGAACAATGTTAGTACATTAGTAGCATTGCTTATTTTCACTGGTGTATTCTATTTTATTTTTGCTTGGTTTAGAGAACAAGTTTGTATTATAGCTTGCCCTTACGGAAGATTACAAGGGGTTTTATTAGATGATAAATCAATTAATGTTGCTTATGATTTTGTTCGCGGTGAAAAAGAAACCGGAAGAGCAAAATTCAACAAACAAGAGGATAGAGCAGCAACCGGAAAAGGAGATTGTATTGATTGTAAACAATGTGTGAATGTTTGTCCAACTGGTATTGACATTCGTAACGGAACGCAGTTAGAGTGTGTAAATTGTACCGCTTGTATTGATGAATGTGATACAATTATGGATAGCGTCGGTCTGCCAAAGGGATTAATTCGTTACGCATCTGAGGATGAAATTGAGAAAAAATCCAAATTCAGGTTCACAGCGCGAATGAAAGGCTATTCAGCAGTATTATTTATTCTAATTGGTATTCTGGTAGGTTTATTGTTTTTGAGAACTGAGGTTGAAGCTTCTATTTTGAGATTGCCAGGACAACTGTTTCAACATAAAGGAGATAATATCAGTAATATTTATACTTTTAAAATTATAAATAAAACCAATAATGATTTCAATGATGTTCATTTTAAATTAGTTGGGATTAAAGGAACCTTAAAAGTTGTTGGAAAACAGGATCTAAAAGTGCCAAAACAAGGCATGAACGGAGGAACTTTGTTTATTGAAATCAATCAATATTTATTAGAAAGCGACAAGACTAAGTTGCGAATTGATGTATATGACGGCAACAAAAAAATTGAAACCAGTACAACCAATTTCTTAAGTCCAAGAAGTTTTGATTAATAAAAGTATATAAATTTTAAAGTAAAAATATGAAAATAAGTTGGGGAACAGGAGTTATAATTGCGTTTGCATTATTTATGACTTTCATTTTATATTTTGTTTTCACAGTACAATCGAACTCAAAATACGATAATGATTTAGTTGTAGAAGAATATTATAAGCACGATGCTCATTTTGGAGACGAAATGGTTAGAATTCAAAATGCTCATGATTTAGCTCAGAAACCTTCTTTTACATCTACTTCGGAAGGGATCATTGTTTCTTTCCCTGAGTTTTTTATTCCTAAAAATATTAAAGGTAATTTATCCCTATATAGGCCGTCTAACAAAAAGCTGGATTTTGAAGTTCCAATTTCGCTATCCGGTTCCACTTTGCTCATACCTAAAAAAAGTTTGTTAGACGGTCGTTGGGATATTAATATGGAATGGCAATACGAAGGAAAGTCATATTTAACAAAGGAAATTATTTATATTAAATAGTCAGAAAGGCAAAAATTATAAAAGTTAAATGAGTTAATCGTTTGCCTTTTATAATTTTTGTCTTTTTGATATTACTTTTGAAAAATGTTATATTCTGCTTTTATCTTTGGTTTAATCAGTAGTTTACACTGCATTGGTATGTGTGGACCTATTGCTTTAATGTTACCCGTTGATAGAAATAACCCTGCCAAAAAAACAACCCAAATCATTACTTATCATTTAGGTCGATTAACCGCTTATGGTACTATTGGTCTTATCTTCGGATTGTTAGGAAAAGGTTTTTTCTTAGCGGGAATTCAACAACAGTTATCAATATTTATTGGTATTGCCATGATTGTTATAGTCTTGGTACCGGAAAGAATTTTTGCAAAATATAATTTTTCAAAGCCAGTTTTTAAATTGATTTCTAAAATAAAAACTACTTTAGGAAGCCAGTTTAAGAACAAGAGTTACAAATCATTATATACAATTGGTTTACTCAACGGATTCTTGCCCTGCGGGATGGTTTATGTCGCTTTATTTGGAGCAATTGCCATGCAAAGTGCCAGTTATGGTGTTTTATATATGATTCTTTTCGGATTGGGAACTGTTCCTCTGATGAGCAGTGTGGTTTATCTCAACTCGTTTTTAACGCTTTCTTTCCGTAATAAAATTCAAAAAGCAATTCCTTATGTAGCCATACTAATTGGAATATTGTTTATTTTACGTGGTTTGGGATTGGGGATTCCTTATGTTTCACCAACCAATATGAGTTTGTTTGTTCAAGAAAACCCGAATTGTCATTAATTCAATTCATAAAATGACATTAAACAGTCATGGAAAACAACGCCGTTTCTGGAGCTTTACGTTTTAAAAGTAAATCAAAAGCCATGCAAATGTTTCGTACAAATGGTTTTCCGGCTTCAGTAACCTGAATTCCATTTTCTTTAAATACAACTAATCCGTCATTTTGCATTTCTTCAAGTTGGTTCAAAACAGCAGGAATTTCTTCAAAATAAGTTGAATTGTCAGCCCAAGAGGTTTCAAATTGGCACATTAAATTTAAGATGTGTTTTCTAATGATTAAATCTTCATTGGTTAACAAATGCCCTCTAAAAATAGGTAATTTATTCCATTCTAACATTTGGTAATAATCTTCTAAATTTTTAACATTCTGTGCAAAACTATACCAGCTGTCACTAATGGATGACACGCCCAATCCTATCATTAATTGTGTTTTTGAAGAGCTGTAACCCATGAAATTACGGTGTAATTTTCCAGTTTCGAATGATTCAAAAAGACTGTCCGTTTTCAAAGCAAAATGATCCATGCCTATTTCATGATAGTCATTTTCATATAAAAGCTGTTTTCCTGTTTCGTATAAAAGTCTTTTTTGATCATCTTTTGGAATATCTTCATCATTAAAACCACGTTGTCCGTTACCTTTTATCCAAGGCACGTGAGCGTAACTGTAAAAAGCCAAACGATCCGGCTGTAATGATTTTGTTTTTTCAATAGTATCAATTACATCATCAATTTCTTGAAAAGGCAATCCAAAAATGATGTCATGTCCAATAGATGTATAACCTATTTCTCTGGCCCAAAATGTCACTTTTGC
>ERZ1034363.724-NODE-724-length-21054-cov-11.580112_pt1 | contig 21054 bp, 16 predicted proteins | sample MGYA00520616_ERZ1034363 | MGnify/ENA primary metagenome ERZ1034363 (study PRJEB33736, sample SAMEA104284506) | Azolla filiculoides | biome: Urban; feature: Water surface; material: Ditch water | place: Netherlands | collected 2015-10-28 | depth 0-0.1 m ... | reverse complement strand
ATAGCTAACGACAAACGCTTTTTTTGTCCACCCGACATGTTTTTGACTTTCATTTTCAAGTCTTCCAACTTCAGTTTATACAAAATTTGCTTGAATTGCGTTTCAAAATCCCAAGCATTGTGTCGGTCCATATCGTCAAAAGCTCTTTGATACGCTTCTTCATCATTCGGATTTTCTAAAGCTTTTTCGTAGCGTTCAATTACTTTCAGAATTTCATTATCCGAAGCAAAAATATTTTCCTCAATGGTTAACTCGTCTTGCAAATTATTATTTTGCGACAAAAACGCCATGTTAATCTCTTTTCGAACTACCACTTGACCTGTATCAGGTTCGTCTAAACCATTAATCATGTTCATAATGGTAGTTTTTCCTGAACCATTTTTAGCAATAAAAGCTATTTTTTGATCTTTGTTAATTCCAAAGGAAACGTTGTCAAACAAAACACGTTCGCCGTAAGATTTGGAGATATTTTCGACTGATAAGTAATTCATAATATTATTTAGAAGTGCAAAAATAAGGTTTTGTTTGTTGGAATTTGGAATTTCTTTATTGATATTTGAATTTTCAAAATTCTATGCAACTATCCGTTATCATCCTTAATTATAATGTGCGCTATTTTTTAGAGCAATGTGTTCTCAGTGTTCAAAAAGCATTAGAAGGCATTGATGGAGAAATTATTGTCATTGATAATGCTTCATCAGATGAAAGTTGCGAGATGATGAAAACCAAATTTCCGCACATCAAACTCATTGAAAACAAAGAAAATTTAGGTTTTCCAAAAGGAAATAACATCGGAGTCGCTCAAGCAAAAGGCGAATACATTTGTATTTTAAATCCAGATACCGTGGTTGCGGAAGATACTTTCTCAAAAATTTTAAACTCGCAACTCATAACTCATAACTCGCAACTCGGAATAATCGGTTGCAAATTAATCGACGGTTCTGGAAATTTCCTTCCCGAGAGCAAACGTGGCGTTCCAACTCCTTGGGTCGCTTTTACAAAGATTTTTGGATTGTATAAAATTTCAAATTATTTCGGAAAATATTATGCCCAACATTTATCGGAAAACGAAACAGGAAAAGTTGATATTTTGGTGGGAGCTTTTATGGTAATGAAGCGCGAATTGTATCTCGAAGTCGGTGGTTTTGATGAAAATTGCTTTATGTATTCTGATGATATCGATTTGAGTTATTTGGTTTTGAAATCAGGGAAATCGAATTATTATTATCACGAAACTTCGGTGATTCATTATAAAGGAGAAAGTACCGTTCGCGATGGAACTTATATGAAACGGTTCCGAGAAGCGATGCAATTTTTCTATAAAAAACACTTCAAGAAATCATGGTTTTTTGATGTGATGATGCAAGTAGGAAGTTTTGTTTTTAGTCTTTTGAAGAAGAATCAACAAAAGAATGAAGTTCGGATTATTGATGAATATGTCGTTTTTTCAAAAGGAAATTTAGAGTTAAACTTATCGAAAAAAGCAACTTATTTATCTGATTTTAATCAATTTGTACATCAGTCTCAAAAAAATCTTGAAATTATATTCGATACTACTACTTTTAGTTTTGCTGAAATTATTACTTTTATGCAGTTAAATAAGAGTAAAAATCTAAGTTTCAAAAATTATATTTCGAGTTCGAATTACCTAATTGGAAGTAATAATTCGAACGATAGAGGGCAAATAATTTTGTTGTAAAAAATTATTGATTTCTTTAAAAAACGAACGAAAAATTAGTATTTTTGCAAACCAAATACAAAAACACAACTTTAGTTTAAAGATATGGCAAAGTTTGAATTGAAATTACCTAAAATGGGTGAGAGTGTTGCAGAAGCAACAGTTACTAACTGGTTAAAAAAAGTTGGTGATAAAATTGAAATGGACGAAGCAGTACTTGAAATCGCTACTGATAAAGTAGATAGCGAAGTGCCTTCAGAAGTTGCAGGAACACTTGTTGAAATTTTATTTAATACCGATGATGTAGTTCAAGTAGGACAAACAATCGCTATTATCGAAACCGAAGGTGGTCCTGTTGCAGCAACTCCAGAAGTTAAAGCAGAAGCGCCAGTTGCAGTTGCAGAAGTTGCGAAAGCAGTAGAAGTTGCAAAAGAAACTGTAGCTCCAGCTGATTTTTCGGCATCAGATAAATTCTTTTCACCTTTAGTTAAAAACATTGCGAAAGAAGAAGGAATTTCATTAGCAGAATTAGAATCTATTGCTGGTTCTGGTAAAGATGGTCGTGTTAACAAAGAAGATTTATTAAATTATATCAAAAATAGAGGAAGTCAGCCTGCAGTTGTTGCGATACCAGCGGCGGCTCCAAAAACAACTCCAGCTCCAGTAGCTCAAGCTGTTCCAATTTCTGTTAACGGTGGTGATGAGATTGTAGAAATGGACAGAATGCGTAAGTTGATTTCGGGTTACATGGTAGCTTCGGTTCAAACTTCGGCTCACGTTCAATCATTCATTGAAGTTGATGTTACAAACATTGTGAAATGGAGAGATAAAGTTAAAAACGCTTTCGAAAAGAGAGAAGGTGAGAAGTTAACTTTCACGCCAATTTTCATGGAAGCAGTAGCAAAAGCATTGAAAGATTTTCCAGGAATGAACATTTCAGTTGATGGTGAATTTATCATCAAACGTAAAAATATCAACTTAGGAATGGCAGCAGCTTTACCAAACGGAAACTTAATCGTTCCTGTAATTAAAAACGCTGACCAATTAAATTTAGTTGGAATGGCAAAAGCGGTTAACGATTTAGGAAACCGTGCAAAAGCAGGAAAATTAAAACCAGACGATACACAAGGAGGAACTTATACAGTTACGAATGTAGGGACTTTTGGTTCTGTTTTTGGAACGCCAATTATCAACCAACCACAAGTAGGTATTTTAGCTTTAGGTGCTATCAGAAAAGTGCCAGCAGTTATAGAAACTCCAGAAGGTGATTTCATTGGAATTCGTCAAAAAATGTTCTTATCGCACTCTTATGATCATAGAGTTGTTGATGGGGCTTTAGGAGGAAGTTTCGTAAAACGTGTAGCTGAATATTTAGAAGCTTGGGATATTAATAGAGATATTTAGAAAAACATAAAACGACCTAATAATTCAGGTCGTTTTATGTTTTTATTTGTAGGTGTTGGGATGTTAAAAAAAATAATGGAATGAATAAAAAAGTTCAACTTCAAGATTTAGGACGAAAAGATTATAAAGTTACTTGGGATTATCAAGAAGAACTTTTTAAGAAAATAGTGGATATAAAAATTCAAAATCGCAAGGATGATGCTGTTTTAGAAACACCAAATTATTTTTTATATGTAGAACATCCACATGTTTATACTTTAGGGAAAAGTGGCGATATGTCTAATCTTTTGCTTTCAGAGAAACAATTAGAAGTAAAAGGGGCAACTTTTTATAAAATAAATAGAGGAGGAGATATTACGTATCATGGACCAGGTCAAATTGTAGGTTATCCGATTTTAGATTTAGAAAATTTTTTTACAGATATTCATAAATATCTGCGTTTACTTGAAGAGGCAATTATTTTGACTTTATCGGAATATGGTTTGCAATCGGAACGAAGCGAAGGAGAAACAGGTGTTTGGTTAGGTGTAGGTACGCCATTCGCTCGTAAAATTTGTGCAATGGGAGTTAGGGCATCTCGCTGGGTAACCATGCATGGTTTTGCTTTAAATGTAAATGCCGATTTAGGGTACTTTGATAATATTATACCTTGTGGTATAAAAGGGAAAGCGGTAACTTCAATGCATGTGGAGTTAAATAAACAGGTTGATGAAGAAGAAGTGAAATCTAAAATAGTAAAACATTTTCAAAAACTCTTTGAAGCTGAAATCATATAGTTGGTAAAAAATCGTTGATTATAAATCTAGGCTTAGCTGTTCTGGAAGTAATCTAAAACTCATGCGATGATATTTACATGGGCCATATTTTTTTATGGCTTCACGATGTTCCTTAGTTGGATATCCTTTATTTTTCTTCCAATTATACATTGGAAACTCTTCGTGGATTTTATCCATATATTCATCTCTGTATGTTTTGGCTAATACAGAAGCAGCAGCTATACTTAAAAATTTACCGTCTCCTTTTATTATGCTAGTATTTGGAATAGATTTTAGTATATCAATTTCTTGTATTGAAAAAATTCTTCCATTGGATTGTTTTAGTCCTAATTTTCCGTTTATAGGTCTATTTCCGTCCACTATTATGTGTTCGGGAATTGTTTTTAATTTTAAAACACATTCTTGCATTGCTTTCATAGAAGCGTTTAAAATATTTATTTCATCAATTTCCTCATTATATATGTGTGTTACGGCAAAAGTAATAGCATTATCTTCAATGATGGGTTTTAAATTTTTTCGAATTTTTTCTGACAACATCTTTGAGTCGTTGAGTAATTCGTTATTAAAAGAAGAATTAAGAATGATTGCGGCAGCAGTAACTGGACCAGCAAGGCATCCTCTGCCAGCTTCGTCAGTTCCGCATTCAAATTTTAAATTGCTATAACTTTTGCTTAACATATCTTTTTTTGTCAAAAATATAATTTTTTACGCAACCTTTTTGCGATATATTCATCTTTATAATGAGAATCTTTCGCAAAATGTTTTTTTTAAACAAAAACTTTAACATAAATAAATTAGTAATATTCCGAAGTATTATTTGTTTATTTAAGAAATAATTAAGAAGTTTGCGGAATAACTAACTCAAATAAATTTAATATGAGATCGAAGTTTAAATGGATTTTTACGCTTTTAGTAGCGTTTATGATGCAGTTTTCGTTCGCGCAAGAGAAAACTGTTACAGGTGTAGTTACTGATGAACTAGGGCCTGTTGTTGGTGCAAATGTTGTAGTAAAAGGTACAACTAATGCAACCACAACTGATTTTGATGGAAAATATTCTATCAAAGCAAAATCAGGAGATGTATTAGAGATATCATTTCTTGAAAGTAAAAAATCAATAACTGTTGGGGCTGCGACAAATTATAATGTTGAGCTTAAGCAAGAATTGAAAGAAGTTGTTATTACGGCTTATGGTATTGCTAGAGAGACTAAAAAACTAGCGTATGCTACCCAAAAAGTTCAGGCAAAAGAGTTGATGCAAGCGGCTCCAGTTAACCCTGTTACTGCTTTAGCGGGTAAGGTTTCTGGTTTGAACATTATTACAAAAAATAATGGTGTTAATCCATCAACATCTATTATTTTGCGTGGTTATAAAGGGATTACAGGTGATAACTCGGCTTTGATTGTTATTGATGGTATTATTCAGTCTGGAACAGCTTTAAATAGTTTGAGTCCAAATGATATCGAGTCTATCAACGTACTTAAAGGTGCTTCTGCAACTGCGTTATACGGTTCTCAAGGTAGAAATGGGGCTTTAATTGTTACTACTAAACAAGGTAGTAAAGAAACTGGTTTAAGTGTAGAATTTAATTCAAGTTATACTGTTGAGAAAATTAAATATTTTCCTGAATTACAGACTACTTTTGGACCTGGATTTAACAATGAGTATGATCCTTATGAAAATACAAGTTGGGGGCCAAGATTTGATGGTGTGCCAAGAAGAGTTGGGCCTATCTTAAATGATGGTTCTTATCAGTTGTTGCCTTATCAAGCTATTCCTGATAACAGAAAAGATTTCTTTGTTGATGGTATTACTAAAATTAATACAATTGCTTTAAGTGGTGGAGATGAAAAATCAACTTTTTATTTTTCTGCTCAAAGAAGTGATGTTACTGGTATTACTCCAAAAGATGAGTATGTAAAAAACAACTTTAGATTAAATGCTTCTAGAACTTCTGGTAAGTTTAAAATTTCTACTGGAGTTTCTTTCTTTAATGATAAATCTAATGTAGCGGGAGATGGTGGTTACCAAACAAGACCTTTGTATTGGAGTATTATTAATACACCAGCAAACATTCCTTTAACATCTTATAAAGATTGGAGAAATAATAAGTTTGCTACTCCTGAGGGATATTTTAATGAATATTATCAAAACCCTTATATGTTGATTGATATCGCAAGAAATAGATCAACTTCAAATAGATTGTTTTCAAATGTTAAATTTAACTATGAGTTTACTAAATGGTTTTCAGCTGCATATAGTTTGTCTGGAACTTTCTTTAATTCATATGCTAAAAACACAAGAGATGCTGTAACTTATAACCCGGTTTTAGCGCCAACAAGAACTGATGCTAATACAGTGGCTTCTGTTGCTGAGGGAACTAGTACAAATACAAGAATTACTTCTGATTTAGTGCTTACTTTTAAAAGAGAATTATTTAAAGATGTTAAAGGTACTTTAATTTTAGGTAATGCTTTGTATACATACAAAGAAAATAATTTGAATGTTGGTGGTAATGATTTGTTCGTACCTGGGTTGTATAATCCTTCGGTTAGAACAGGAGAGTTAACTGGTGGTTCAAGTGCTTTTCAAGAAAGAAGAGTTGGTAATTTTGCTGATTTAACATTAGATATTTCTACTTTCTTATCTTTAAATGGTGCTTATCGTTTGGATAGATCTTCTACATTAAAAGATTCATATGATTTTTATACTTATGGAGCTTCGCTTTCTATGTTAGATGCTATACCTTCACTTAAAGGTGATATTATGTCTTTTTGGAAAATTAATGGAAGTTACTCTAAAACTGGTTTTGCTCCTTCTATAGGATTTATTAATGAGACATACGCAACGCCTGCTGGTTTCCCTTTTGGTGATATCGTTGGTTTAGCTGCTCCTACTAATGGTGCGAGTGCTACTTTTTCTCCTTCTTTTACAAAATCGTATGAGTTTGGAACTGAATTAGGTATGTTTAACAATAGATTAAATATTAAGGCTAATTACTTTAATACTACTACTGATAATGAGTTCTTAACATCTTCAACTTCTTATGCGTCTGGTTTAGCTGCATTAAGACTTAATTCAGGGTCGATGGAAAGTAAGGGTATTGAATTAGATGTTAATGGTTCAATTATTAAAAATGATAACTTTGAATGGAAATTAGGAGTTAACTTATCTAAAATCAAAAGTGAAGTTTTATCATTGTCTGATGGAGCTGATAGATTACAAACAGGTTTAGCTACTTCTGAAGTTGGTATTTTTGCTCAAGTTGGTGAATCATTCCCTTCTTTATATGGAACTGCATATACAAGAGATGCTGAAGGTCACATTATGTTAAATGCTGATGGAGACCCAATCGTTAGTTCTGAGTTGAAATTTTTAGGAAATACTACTCCAGATTTAATTATGGGATTCAATACTTCTGTTAGATACAAACAATTTACTTTATCTGCAGTTGCTGATTACAAAACAGGTCATAAATATTATAATAATTTAGTTGATGCATTAGAGTTTACAGGTTCAACACAACATAGTGCTTCTGCAGGAAGAGAGCCATTTGTATTCCCTAATTCTGTTTATGAGTATACTCCAGGAGTATGGTCTGAAAATACTAATATTACTACTTCAAATGGTGGTTTCGATTTTTGGACTGGTACTTATAATGCAATTAAAGAAAATTATGTAGTAGATGCTACTACACTTAAATTAAGAGAGGTTGCTTTAAGCTATGAACTACCTTCAAAATACTTAGATAAAACTTTTATAAAAGGTGTTAATTTAGGTTTTGTTGCTAGAAATATTATCATGTTAAGATCTGCTCAAAATAAATATACAGATCCTGAATTTACAAATGATAGTCAGCAAGTTACTGGTTTTGGTACACAGTCTCAATTACCTCCAACTGCATCTTATGGATTTAAATTGGATGTTAAATTTTAATAAAAAAGAAATATGAAAATATTGAATAAAATTTTAATAGCACTTTTTGTAGTTGGTTTTGCAACTTCATGTAGTGATGATTATTTTGATGTTAATGATAGTCAGAATAGTCCTGTTTCATCTACTCCACCTCTTTCGTTGCCGGTTGCACAAAAATATACTGTTGATGTATTACAAGGTGGTTATAATTCAATGAATACACTTGGAAACTTATGGTCATATTCATGGGCTGCAGGTGGTGATTATGTGTATTTTACTGATGAAACTTTATATTTAGTTACTAGTGGTTTCAGAACAGGAATTTATGAAAATGCATATGTTCTTCCTTTAAGAAACTATGATGTTATTGAAAAAAATACTGATCCAAAGTATACAAATTATGTTGCAATTGCAAAAATCATGAAATCATTTCATTTCCAGTATTTAGTTGATGCTTATGGAGATGTTCCTTATTCTGAAGCTTTACAAGGTGCAGCTAATACTACTCCAGTTTTTGATGATGCAAATGCGATTTATGATGACTTGATTGTTCAGTTATCTGCAGCGCAAGATCTTATTGCTAATGCTGACGCTTCTGCTTTAGTTCCTGGTTCAGGAAATGATGTAATGTTACATGGAGATATGGCTATGTGGTCTAAATTTGCTAATACACTTAAATTAAGAATCTTATTAAGACAAAGTGAAAAAGCTGGTTTAGTTTCACAGGCTGATTTTGATGCAGCGGTTAATAATGGTATTGGATTTTTAGGTGCTGGTGAAAACATTTTATGTAATCCTGGTTATTTAAATGATACTAATAAGCAAAATCCTTTCTATGCTGCTTTTGGTAAAACTGTAGCTGGTGACCCTGCTGCTAATGCTAATGCAACTAGAGCAACTGATTATGCTATATCTAAGTTATCTGTTGATCCTAGAAGAGCATTTATTTATAAAAATGTTGGAACAGGTACAACTTATGCAGGTATTGCTCAAAATAATGTTGGTGGACCAAACTCTGCTAGTTTATCTGGTATTGGCCCTGGTGTTTTAAGTAGTGCTTCTCAAGATGGTGTAATCATGTTGGCAGCTGAAAGTTTGTTTTTACAAGCTGAAGCGGCTTCTAAAGGTTATATCGTTGGTGATGCAGAATCTTTTTATAATGCAGGTGTACAAGCTTCATTCGATTATTTAGGTGCTGGTTCTGCTGCGGGTTATTTAACTAGTTACCCATTTCCAAATTCAACAGCTGTTAATTTAGAGGCAATTATTTATCAAAAATGGGTTGCTTTAATTGGAATTAATGGTTTTGAAAGTTGGATTGAATATAGAAGAACTGGTTTCCCAGCTGATTTACCAGTTGCTCCTAATCAAACTAATTCTACAGTTATTCCTGTAAGATTATTATATCCTACTTCAGAGTATGCTGCAAATCCAGATAATGTTCCAACCCAATCATCTGGTGATGCCTTTACTTCAAAAGTATTTTGGCAGAATTAATTAAAAAAAAATGAATTATGAAAAACACATTTAAAACATTAGCGTTTTTATTCATCGGAACACTTGCATTTAACTCATGCGATAGTGTTGGTGATGATGAAGAATTGAACTATGGACAAGGTTCTTATGTAACTCAATTTTCAGTAGCTGAAAAAACTGGTTTTTTCTTAAAGGATGACTCTGAAGTTTTTCCTTTCGATATTCCAGTGGAATTAGTTGGTGGTAATGGTCTTGCTCTTAATTCTGATTTAAATTTAACTTATGAAGTTAATTTAGATGAGTCTACTGCTGTAGAAGGTACGCATTTTACATTTGATACTCCAGGCAATACAACTGTTGTTCCTGCAGGTAACAAATTTTCAGCTATCAAAATTAATGTTGATTCAGCTACTTTGGATGATCAAAATCCACCAGTTTTAGTATTAGATTTAGTTTCTGCAACTTCTTCTGGTAATACTGTAGTAATTTCAGGAAATAAAAATCGTATATATGTTACTTTACAAGGTACATGTACTTCTGATTTGGCTGGTAATTATTCTGTAGTTACTACAAGAATTAGTCCTGCTGGAGGTCCTTACACTCGTGATAATGAGATGATTGATGAAATTTCAACAGGTACTTATAATACTACAACTGTAGGTAATTATAAAGCAGTTACAGATTTAACTTTAACTGGTACTTGGAATAATTTAGATGCTTCTTTATCTGACGTAGGTTATGACTTTAAAGAAGTATGTGGAAGAGTAAAAGTTGAGGAGCAAAATTTAGCTCATGCTTATTCTAACATTGTAACTCAAAGTTCAACGCAATATACAAATAGTATTGTTGATGAAGCAACAGGTGTTATTACAATCCAATATTCAATTTGGTTTACTAGTAATACAGTTGAAAGAACATATCAAAGTGTATATACTCCAATGTAGTTAATAAATAAATTATTATTATGAATAAATTTTTAAAAGTTTTAGGTGTATTTGCATTTGCATCTGTTTTATTCTCTTGTGATAAGGAAGAGGATGTTGCTGATATTGTTCAAGTACACAAGCCAAATATGACCATTAATATTGCTTCAACTATTAATGCTCAAGAAGGAGATATTGTTCCTTTTACATTGAATTTTGACGAGCCTGTAGGTCGTGAGTTTCATTTTTACGTTGTTAGATTGAATCAAAGTTCTGCTTCAGGAGTTGATTCAAGTGTTTCTGAATCATATTCAAACACAGCTTTTCAGCAAACATTTGTTGTGCCTGCTGGAGCTACTTCTTTTACAGGTGAAATTGTAATTGAAGAAGATATTGACAACGATGATAATGAACAATTAGTACTTACAGTTGGTGATACTAGAACTTCAGCTGTTTTATTTACACCTTCAATCGTAACAATTAACATTGATAATGTTGTTAAAGATGAATTGACTTTAGATTTTCATTTTAACAAAGATTTTGGTGTAGCTGCTTATTCAAGTTCATTATGTGAATTTGAGAGTGAATTGTCAGGAAATGGATATGATATAGATTTCATTGTTTATGATGCTTCTTATAACGATTTGAGTGTTTTTGATGCTCAAACTGGAGCTTGTGAAGAGTCTTTATCTATGAATTTAGCTGATTATGCGGATGGTGTTTATCACATTACTTCATTCTTATATACTAATGGAGAATTAGATTTAGCATCACTTTCTTTCCCACTTTTAGGATTAGCTGAATTTGAAATTCCAGTTACTGTAGACTATTATAGAGCTGGTTCATTCAAAGGGTTATATGCTCAAGATGCAGCTGATAGATTTACTTCTATGACTCCTGAAGGAACTGAAAGCTATGTTATGTCTGTTGAAGTTTATACAGATGTAGATGGTCAAAGAAAATTCAAAGTGTTTAATGATAATACTGGTGCAATATCTGGTATGGGTAAACACGTAAAAGTTAATAAGAAAAAATAATTTCTTGTTTATATTTAAAGCCCCTATTTATAGGGGCTTTTTTTATTCCCTTTTTTCTCATTACATTTGTGCATATTTTATTAGAATGAGAAACATACTTTTTATTGTAGCCTTTTTTTTCAGTTGTTTTAGTTATTCCCAAGATGATAATTTTGGAAGTATAGCTAAACAAGATTCCTTGAAGAATGCAAAACCTCCAATAAACTTATATAAAATCTATAATACACAAAGAGATACAACTTATGTTGATACCTCTTTGACCATACAAAGTGAATATAAATACAACCTTCTAAGAAAGGATATTTTTGGATTGTTGCCTTTTTCTAACGAAGGCCATACTTATAATACGCTTGACTATAGCTTAAATCGAAAAAATATTTTTCCTTCCTTTGGTTTTTCTGCAAAACATTTTAACTATTTGGAAGTTGATGATGTGAAATATTATTCTGTTCCTACGCCATTGACAGATTTGTATTATAAAACAGTTATGGAGCAAGGTCAATCTTTAGATGCTTTTTTGACCATTAATACAAAACCAAATCTTAATTTTTCTATCGCATATAAAGGTTTGCGTTCTATTGGTAAATATGTAAATAATATTGCAAGCTCTGGAAATTTCAGATTTACTTCAAGTTATTTTACTAAAGATAAACGATATATTTTAAATGCACATTTTACTGGTCAGGATATTTCCAATCAAGAAAATGGTGGTATTGTTGATGTTTCACAGTTCGAATCTGGTGCTGATAATTTTAAAGATAGAGAGCGATTAGAAGTTTATTTTGACGATGCAACTTCTTTACTGAAAGGAAATCGATTTTTTATTGATCATTCCTTCAAATTAAGTAAATCTAATCCTAATAGTCTTGTGTTTACACACCAATTTAATCATGAATACAAATTTTTTGAGTACACTCAGCCTACAGTTAGTTCTAGATTTGGTAATGCATTTTCCTCGGATATAAACAATAAAACTCGTTATAATCATTTGTACAATAAGGTTGGTGTTGCCTATAAAACAAAAGCTTTAGGTGATTTGGAGTTTTTTATAGAAGATAATAAATATAATTATTTCTACAATAGTGTAGTATATGATGGTTCTGGAAACATTGCTGTTCCAAATTCTATTGCGGACAGAATTAATATGATTGGAGGAAATTATACTTATTTTGCCAATAATCTTTCGGCTAAATTATCAGTTTCTCAAGCAATAAGCGATCAATCTATTTCTAATATTGAGGCTAATGCCAAGTATAAATGGGATGAAAATATTCAGCTAGAGTTTAATTTTCAAAAATTAAATAGTCTTCCAAGTTTGAATTATACTTTATATCAAAGTGATTATATAAATTACAATTGGTATAACAACTTTAAGACTGAAAAAATGAATCAATTTTCATTTTCGGCAAATACAAAATGGATTAATCTTATAGCACAGTATAAAGTTTTAAATGATCATTTGTTTTTTGATAATACTACAAATGACATCGCTTCGTTACTTGTAAAGCCTGTTCAGTACAATAATACAATCAATTATTTTTCTATTAAAGCTAATAAAGAAATCAAGTTTTGGAAGCTAGCTTTAGACAATACACTTTTATACCAATCGGTTGAACAAACGGATGATATATTAAATGTACCTCAATTAACTACTCGAAATACATTGTATTTTTCTGAATATGTTTTCAAGAAAGCGATGTATTTGCAAACCGGATTTACTTTTCAATATTTTACTAAATATTATGCAAATGATTATAATCCTTTAATTGGTGAGTTTTTTGTTCAAAATGAAACTAAAATAGGTGGTTTTCCGTTAATAGATTTCTTTGTAAATGCAAGAATTCGTCAAACAAGAATTTTCCTTAAGGCCGAACATTTTAATTCCTCAAGAACGGGTTATGATTTTTATTCGGCTCCAAATTATCCTTATCGTGATTTTATGGTGCGTTTTGGATTAGTGTGGAATTTCTTTAAATAAAATTTAATCCTTTTGCTTGTACTACGCTAAAACTGGTCTATTTTAATATTCGTTATATTCATACTATCTTTGCAAAAAATATGAAACTAGCTTGTTCTCAAAATTCAATTTCTAAATTCTAAATTTCAAAATGAAATACGCTAAAAATATATTAGAAACTATAGGTAATACTCCTTTAGTGCAATTAAATAAAGTAACTGCTGAAGTTGATGCATTAGTATTAGCTAAAGTTGAAACCTTCAATCCAGGAAATTCTGTTAAAGATAGAATGGCAGTAAAAATGATTGAAGATGCGGAAGCTGACGGTAGATTAAAACCAGGAGGAACTATCATCGAAGGAACTTCTGGAAACACAGGAATGGGATTAGCTTTGGCAGCTATTGTAAAAGGATATAAATGTATTTTTGTAATTTCAGATAAACAATCTAAAGAAAAATCTGATATTTTGCGTGCTGTTGGTGCAAAAGTAATTGTTTGTCCGACAGATGTGGAACCAACAGATCCACGTTCTTATTATTCAGTATCAAAAAAACTAGGCGAAGAAATTCCTAATTCTTGGTATGTAAATCAATACGATAATCCAAGTAATGCAACCGCACATTACGAACAAACTGGCCCGGAGATTTGGGAACAAACGGAAGGAAAAATTACGCATTTTGTGGTTGGTGTTGGAACGGGAGGAACGATTTCTGGGGTTGCTAAATATTTAAAAGAGAAAAATCCAAACATCAAAATCTGGGGAATTGACACCTATGGATCAGTATTCAAAAAATACCATGAAACCGGAATTTTTGATGAGAACGAAATCTATTCTTATATCACAGAAGGAATTGGAGAAGATATTTTACCCAAAAACGTTGACTTTTCATTAATCGACGGTTTTACAAAAGTTACCGATAAAGATGCAGCCGTTTACACGAGAAAAATAGCTTTAGAAGAAGGGATTTTTGTTGGAAACTCCGCTGGAGCCGCTGTAAAGGGTTTATTGCAGTTGAAAGAACATTTTGGTCCAAATGATGTAGTTGTGGTCTTATTTCACGATTCTGGAAGCCGTTATGTTGGAAAGATGTTTAATGATGATTGGATGCGCGAAAGAGGTTTCTTAGAAGAAGAAATTACTAAAGCAGAAGATTTAATCAAAGAACATATCGATAAACCATTAGTAATTGTTCGTACAGAAGAATTGGTTTCTCACGCAATTGAAAGAATGAGAAAATATAAAATCTCTCAAATTCCGGTTGTTGATGTAAATGGGTTTGTAGGTTCTGTTGATGAATCAGATTTGTTTCAAAGTTTTATTTCTGATAAAAACACAGCTGAAAGACCAATTCGCGAAGTAATGGGAAAACCATTTCCAATCGTAAAAATTGGAACACCAGTAGAAGATGTTTCTAAACTAATTACTAAAGATAATCAAGCAGTTTTAGTCGATTTAGGAAATGGAAAGCATCACATTATTACGAAATATGATATTATAGGTTCAATAAAATAATAAAAAAGGACGTTCAATTGAACGTCCTTTTTTATTCTCCTAGTAAAACGCCTGAAACATTCCAAGCACTAAAACTTCCACCTTCGTTTGGACCTTGTGGAATTTTAACTTGTATGGTATGGGTTCCTGCTTTCAAATCTCCTAATTCAATATAAATTGGATTCGTTGCGGTTCCCGGACACCAATTCGAACGACTCAAATCTGAAGAAGATAATCCATCATTAAAATTTCCTGATGCTGGATTAAATAATCGGTAACCGCCACAATCTTGTCGCCAAGGAATAAATGAAAATATTTCTTTTCCGTTAAAAACAATAGTGTTTTTCTTTGGAACAAATTCGTCTCCATTTTCCCAGCCACCATGACCAGTTGTAATGTAGCGAAGTTTCGCATTTTTGATTTCTTTATCTAACGTGAAAGTAACTTCCAAACCTTTCTCATGATTAAACATTGTCGCATATTCTTGTCCAGCCATTTCCATCACATTCACAGTATTGAATAGCGGTATTGAAATATTAGTTTTGTCTAAATTACTTTCGCTTGGATTAATCGTAATATGCATCGAAATTTTGTGTCCGCCTTTATCGTAATTACCAATAAAAGTTCCCACATAAACGGTTTTTCCTGATAAATTCGATTTCAAATCGGTAATTTCCATTCGGTATGGAACAATTTCGTGCCACGTTTTGTCTTTCAATTGAATGTAGTTGTATTGTTTGATTCCAAAAGGTGTAAAAAAGCGCATCAATTCAATAATTGGAGAAAAATCTTGTGTAGCCACAACACCTTGATATTGCTTTCCATTGCCGTTTTCATAAACAGGTAAAGTTTTTGTGCCATTTTGTAAACCATCTAAAAATGATTGCTTTTTATCTTGTGGAATCATAAAAACTGAACCCGTTCTGTCATAAGCATCGCCATTTGATTGTTCTGCTAAATCTAAAAAGACTAAATCTCCTTTTTTAATTATTGGAAATGTAATTTTCTTTAGAATGATAGTTCCGTTTGCAAATCGTAAAATACTGTCGTTAGATTTAGAACTATCTGAAAAATTAATAATTTCATTTTCAAATACTTTAATTGTGGTAAAACGACTTTTCCAAACTAAATCTTTGTAAGTCAAACCATCTATAACTGTACTTTTAGTCGTGCTCTTTTGTAATTCTAAACTCGGACTAACTGATTTAATCTTCTCTATTTTAGTAGCCGAAATCACAAAATTCCCATTGCGAACCATTTCCAAAACCAAACCAATATTTTGTCCTAAAGTAGTCGGAGCACCTTTTATTTCAAGTTCGTTGGTATACCAAATTTCAATAGTGTTTGAATTGATGATGGTTTTAGCTTTTTGACATTTGTAGTCTAAAATAGTTTTAGTTTCTACTAAAAATTCAAAATTTTGTTTTGCTAAAGAAATACTATCAATTGTAGTAACCGATTTATCTTTTTTGAGTTGGGTAACCTGAACAATTTTATTTTCAGCACGATGGATTAATGTTTGTTCGAAAGGGAATTCCGCTTTTCCAGAATTCATTTTTTCTGAAGTAATCAAAGTTTCCGTTGGATTTGTAAAAACAAAAATTGGATCTTGATTTTCAATAAGTTTTCCGTTTGAACTTTTAGTATAGGTTATTTTCAGACCTTTTGTTGGTATTGCTTTAGTTTGAGCGTTAACCAAAGAAAAAAGGCTTAATAAAGTAATAGTTATTATTTTTTTCATATAAGTTGGGTTGTTCAGCAAATATAATTTTTTATCTTTGTTTTTCAATTATATACGCCATACAGAATGAAAGAAGATTTTTTGCACCACGTGTGGCAGCATAAGAAATTTGCTGTTACTCAACTTCAAACCACTGCGGGAGAATCAATTCAGATTCTAAATTCAGGACAATATTTGCAACTTGCAGGACCTGATTTTTTTAATGCACAAATTATTATTGGTAATCAAAAATGGGCTGGAAATGTAGAAATACACATCAAGTCATCAGATTGGTATGTTCATAATCATGAGAATGATTCAAATTATGATTCAGTTATTTTACATGTTGTTTGGGAATATGATACACCAATTTTTAGAAAAGATAATCTGGAAATTCCTACACTTGAATTGAGGAATTACGTGGCATTATCTGATTTGCATAAGTATCAATCTTTAATCTCTCAAAAATCTTGGATTTCTTGCGAAAATGAAATTATAAATGTGGATGGTTTTATTTTTAAAAATTGGCAAGAGCGTTTATATTTTGAACGTTTGGAACGAAAATCTGCTGAAATTATGACGTTGTTAGCAGAATCAAATAATGATTGGGAAGCAGTTTTATTTTGTTTATTAGCTAAAAATTTTGGGTTGAATACAAATGGTCCATTGTTTTTAAAGATGACTAAGTCAATTCCGTTTTCAGTTGTTAGAAAAGAATCATTTGCTGTTGAAAATTTAGAAGCCTTGTTTTTTGGTCAAGCAAATATGTTGGTGTCCAATTTTCAAGATAATTATACAAAAAAATTGCTACAAGATTATACTTATATAGCACAAAAACATAAAATTCAGAAAAGTGTTTTTGAAAGTGTTTCCTTTTTCAAACATCGACCTGATAATTTCCCAACCATTCGTTTGGCACAATTGGCTGCTTTATATCATAAAGAACATAATTTATTTTCAAAGATTGTCAGTGTTACATCTATTACGGAAATTTATACTTTATTTCAAATCGAGGTCAGTAAATATTGGGAAACACATTATAATTTTGATAAAAAAAGTGTTACTAAGAAAAAGAAGATTACAAATTCTTTTATTGACTTAATCATGATAAATACCATTATTCCTGTGCGATTTGCCTATGAGCAAAGTTTACAAAAAGAATATTCACAAGAAATTATTGAATTGACAACTGCTTTACAACCCGAAAAAAACATTGTCATTGATAAATTTGCTTCAATTGGAATTTTTGCTAAAAATGCTTTTCAATCACAATCTTTGTTGCAATTAAAAAATGAGTATTGTGATGCTAAAAAATGTTTGCAATGTGCAATTGGGGCTTTTTTACTTAAAAATTAATTGTATTTTTGAATAAAATAATAGTCTATGATCCAAAATCTTTTACATTTTTTTGAAAAGCACGGTTTCTTTGTGGCATCCCGATTAGCCGATAAATTAGGAATGAGAGCTACAAATGTGAGATTGTTTTTTATTTATATTTCATTTATTACGGTTGGTTTAGGTTTTGGATTTTATTTAACATTAGCTTTTGTGTTAAAATTGAAAGACATGATAAAAACAAAGCGAACTTCTGTTTTTGATTTGTAATTTTCATTTTATGAATAGACTGAAATCGTATTTTTTGTTTTCTAAAGAACATAGAAGTGGAATTGTTTTATTGCTAATTCTCATCGGAGTTACTCAATTGAGTTATTATTGGTATTCCAATAGTAATATAAGTGATAAGCCTAAAGATGACAAAGCTTGGTTGTTAGTTCAAAATGAAATTGATAGTTTAAAACAATCCTTTTCAACACGAAAAGATACAATTTATCCATTTAATCCAAATTTTATCACCGATTACAAAGGTTATAAATTAGGAATGTCTGTCGCAGAGATTGATAGATTGCATCAATTTCGCAAACAGAATAAATATGTTAATTCGGCTGAGGATTTTCAAAAAGTTACTAAGGTTTCAGATAAATTATTGCTTAAAATTTCTCCTTATTTTAAATTTCCAGATTGGGTAACAAATAAATCGTCAAGCACATCCGAAAAGTTTCATAAATTTTTGCCTAAAGAAAAAGTAGCTATCGTTCAAAAAGATATCAATACAGCAACCAGAGAAGAATTGATAGCGGTGTATGGTATTGGAGAAAAATTAGCAGACAAAATACTTAACGACAAGGAAAAGCTTGGCGGTTTTGTGAGTATGGAACAATTTCAATACATGTGGGGTATTAGTCCAGAGGCAATTGCTGATTTAGAAAAACGTTTTGTTGTTAAAAATGTAAGTTCAGTTAAAAAAATAGCTATCAATGATTTGTCAATGAAAGAATTGGCAAAGTTTCCTTATTTTAATTATGCACTTGCAAAAGAAATAGTTGTTTATAGAACAATGAATAACGGAATTAAAGAAATTGCGGATTTAACAAAAATTAAAGGAATGCCTAATGAAAAAATAAAAATAATCGCCTTATATTTGGAATTCTAAAAAAATATTAAAAATTTAAATCAAATTCCAATTATATGAATTCAATATATTTCACAGAAGAACACCAATTATTTAGAGCTAGTTTACGAGATTTTTTGCAAAAAGAAGTGGTGCCACATATTGAAAAATGGGAAAAAACAGGTACGATTGAGCGTTTTATTTGGAAAAAATTTGGCGAAATGGGTTTTTTTGGAATCCGTTATCCTGAAGCTTATGGTGGATTAAACTTGGATTTATTTTATACAGTAGTATTTTTAGAAGAACTTCAAAAAATAAAATCAGCTGGTTTTGCGGCGGCTATGTGGGCACATTCTTATTTAGCAATGACGCATTTGAACGCAGAAGGAGATGAACAAATTAAGCAGAATTATTTAGCGCCAAGTATTTCAGGAGATAAAATAGGTGCGTTGTGTATTACTGAACCTTTTGGAGGTAGTGATGTTGCAGGAATGAGAACAACTGCTATAAAACATGGTGATAAGTATGTGATCAATGGTTCAAAAACATTCATTACAAATGGTGTATATGCAGATTATTATGTAGTGGCAGCAAAAACTACTCCAGATGTAGGAAATAAAGGGATCAGCATATTTTTAGTTGACACAAATACAAAAGGAATTTCCGCAACAAAATTAGATAAATTAGGCTGGAGAGCTTCAGATACTGCAGAAATTGCATTTGATAATGTAGAAATTCCACTTGAGAATTTAATGGGTGAAGAAGGAAAAGGCTTTCCGTATATTATGCAACATTTTGCTTTAGAGCGTTTAATCATGGCTATTAATGCCCATGCAAGAGCTGAATACGCTATTGAGTATACGATTGAATATATGTCTCAACGTGAGGCTTTTGGAACTACAATAGATAAATTTCAAGCGCTAAGACATACTATGGTTGAGCATGCAACAGATGTTGAGCATTGTAAAATATTTAATTACGCTGCTGTTGCTAGATTGGATAAAGGTGAGTATGTAGTTAAAGAAGCTACAATGGCAAAATTAAAATCTACAAAAGTTGCCGATGAAACAATTTATAGTTGTTTGCAAATGCTAGGAGGTTATGGTTATATGGAAGAATATCCGTTAGCTCGTTTGCTAAGAGATAGTCGTTTAGGTCCTATTGGTGGAGGAACTTCAGAGATTTTAAAAGAAATTCTGTCAAAAATGATATTTGACAAACAAAATTATAAACCAGCTGTTAAATAATTTTTTTAAATTTTAATTTCTAATTCATAATTATTTTCTACATTTGCACCCTTAACGAGAGGAGGTGTCAATATTATGTTAATTATACCAATTAAAGACGGAGAAAATATCGATAGAGCATTAAAGCGCTATAAAAGAAAATTTGATAAAACAGGAACTGTTCGTCAGTTGCGTGCACGTCAAGCTTTCATTAAGCCTTCTGTAACAAACAGAGCTAAAATCCAAAAAGCAGCATATATTCAAGGATTGAGAGACTCATTAGAGAGTTAGTATTTTTTGAATAAAATATAAAACCGCTAGATAATAAAGTGTAACTTTGTTTCTAGCGGTTTTTTTATGGATTCAAATATTAAAGCATATCAAGATTATTTAATTAAAGAGAAGAATTATTCTCCTTTAACGGTGCAAGCTTATATTGCAGATGTGCTTTCTTTTCAGCAATATTTACAAGACAGTCATGAAGCAATATTAATGGAAGAAGTGATTTATTCACAAATTAGAAGTTGGATTGTAGTTTTGGTAGAAAATAATATATCTAATACTTCTATCAATAGAAAAATATCTTCTTTAAAATCATTTTATAAATTTCTTTTAAAGTGTAAGCAAATTTCGGTTAATCCATTGCTGAAGCATAAATCATTAAAGACTGCTAAAAAAGTTCAAATTCCATTTTCTGAAAAAGAGCTTCAAGATGTTTTTGAACTTAATTCGTGCCCGAATGATTTTGAGGGAATTCGCAATCAGTTAATTATAGAATTATTTTATACAACAGGAATGCGAAGAGCAGAGATGATAAACTTAAGCATAACAAATGTTGATTTATTGCAAAAAACAATTAAAGTTATTGGAAAACGAAATAAAGAGAGAATCATTCCATTGCTTGATTGCACCATAAGATTGATAGAATTGTATAAAGAGCAACGAAATCATTTAGAGGTAATTAGCAATAATGAGATGTTAATTTTATCTAAAACTGGAAA
>ERZ1034363.723-NODE-723-length-21063-cov-4.955637_pt1 | contig 21063 bp, 14 predicted proteins | sample MGYA00520616_ERZ1034363 | MGnify/ENA primary metagenome ERZ1034363 (study PRJEB33736, sample SAMEA104284506) | Azolla filiculoides | biome: Urban; feature: Water surface; material: Ditch water | place: Netherlands | collected 2015-10-28 | depth 0-0.1 m ... | reverse complement strand
TGGAAGCTGTTCCTTACTCGCATTTTTTGACGATTTTGCTATGAAATCAATCGCAAATTTTCCGGAAGCATCGGTTTTGGTTTCGCTACTTACTAAAACCTCTTCAGGCTCGTTGCTGTAATAGTTTCGGAAAGAATTTGTGAATCGGGTTATGGTATAAGTTACTTTTACATCCGAAATACTGCTTCCTGAAAATGCTTTGGCAGTCCCTTTTACGGTAACGGATTGATTCACCTGAAAGCTTTCTTTTTTAGGTTCAAAAGTCACTTCAAATTTCGGACTCTTGTATTCTTCTACTTTGAAATAAATGGATGAGTTTTGAAAATCTACGTCTTCCCAAAATGGATGTTCATCTTTTGTTTTATCATAAGAAGCATCTTTTTTTATGTCCTTAGGTTCATCTGCTTCCATTCTAAAATCACCAGTCAATCCATTTTTTGGCAAAACAAATTCACCCGAAAAGGAACCAAATTCATTGGTTGTAACCTCAAATTCTTTAATAAGGCTGTAATTAGGATCTTCAATGGTTATTTTGAAAGAAGTATTTGGAACAATACTTGATTTGTTTTTCTTTTTTTGGAAGGCAATTCCTTTGTAATAAACGGTCTGTCCTGGACGATAAATAGCGCGGTCTAAATAAAATTCCACTTTACCAGTTAAATCATCCTCATCTTTTGCGTAATCAAAATAAGAATTTATATAATTTTTGTTGATTTGAAGCGAATCGCCTTCGCAAGATAATTTTAGGGTTTCATATCTGTAGTTGTAGTCGTTTTTACTATCGGGTCTTTTATAAATGGCTACACCATTTTTTAGCGTTTTTATAGAAAATGTAGGCGATTGTATGGATACATTTTCCATTGGTTTTCCTGTTTTACGATTTACAACTTGATAGTATTCTTCTTTGTCTTTTTGCCAAGCCAAAACCGAAAAATCGGAAATTGTAATGGTTTCATATGCAAATGCTTTGGTGTCTTTTGCATCAGAATTACTTTCAAAATACACCAAATAACTTCCTGTTTCTAATTGTGGTAAAAGGACTTCGGTAGAGTATTCAAAGAAATCTTTCTTATTGGATAATTGATGTTCAATGTAATGAATTGCCTTGTTTTTTGTTGCAATTGCATTAGCGATACTATCATTTTTTACTAGAGTATAAACAAAAGAAGTTGCCGTTTTTTGACTGATTTTATAGAACGAAATTTTTAGATTATCAACATTTCTATAATTAATGAAAGCTCGTGTATTTTCATTGTTATAAAGTTGTTTTTGAAGTTGCACCGTTAGCGTTTTCGTTTTAATTGTTTGCTTTTTTTGCAATGCCAATTTGTAAGTGTTGGAGTTGTTTTTAATATTGGTTATACTGTCTAAAACCGAAATGGCTTTAATGTTATAATCAGGATGGGCTGTTTTTGTTGCTAGTTTGGAGTAAATCGAAGCTTTTTCGAATTGGATTTTTTGCAGTAATAGTTCGTCTTTGGTGTTTTTTTGAATGACAATCAAAGATTTTAAAAAGGCATCGTCAGACTTTATAATGTAATTGGAGCAAAATTTTAAACGTTCCAATTGATTTTCTAGTGAAGGATTATTTGCTTCTACCTTTTGGTATAATTGTAAAACACTTTTGAGATTACTAATTTTAATAAAATCTAAATTTAAAGAAGTAAACACAGTTGGATTTTCTAAAAGCGAATTGGAATAAGCATCGTATTCTTTTGAGTTTACATACCAATCTCCAGTTTTGGTCTTGTAATAATTGATGTTTTCCTTCAATAAATAATCTAATAAAGTCTGTTCTTTAAATTTTTCTAAAGTCAAAAAATCAAAAACAGGTTCGTAAAGGGTTAAATATGTGGTTTTTAAAATAGATTCATTTTCTAATGTTTTTTCATAAACAACCTGAATTTGTTTTTCAAAATCGTTTTGTGTCCAAGTTATAAAATTGTTGCTCGTTGAATCAATTTGGGTTCTGTTGTAAATGTTGTATCTGTTTTTACTGTAATAATCACTCAAACACTTCGCATAAACCAAATTCAAAATCGCTTTCGATGGGATGGAAGCTCGATTGATTTCGGCTTTTAAATTGTTTATGATTTTGGTTTGTGCGTTTTCGTCAACCACCTGCAAATATTTCGATTCGTAGAAAAAACACTTGATGATTTGTACTTCGTTTTTGTCTGCAACGGCTTTTTTGTGAATTTTGGCAACAATGGTATTAGCCGATTTAATTTTGCCGTTATTTTCATTTTCGATTACTTTATTCCAGTTTTTCTCATAATTTTGGGCATAGAAAGACGTTGTAATTAGAAGCAAGGCAAACAAAATATTTTTCATATGATAGTTTTATATTATAAGAGGGATGTTATTTAAAAAAGGTTGGAAAGCACATCAATTAATTTGGTACAAATTACTAAATTTTACTTAAATACTAACGAAAATTCCTGTATTTTCTTATTTTTGAACAATGAAAAATATTTTATCTTTCCTTTTGTTATTTCCGCTATTAATTTGGTCGCAATCCGATTATGGGAAGGCCGAAAAATTATTCAAAGAAGGGAAATACGAACAGGCACAACCTATTTTTGAGAGTTTTCTAAAAGAAAATCCTTCCCATTTAAAAACATTGGAATATTTGGGAGATATTGCGGGGCATCAAAAATCTTGGGACAAAGCCATTGTGTATTATAAAAAACTAAAACAATTGAAGCCGTCCGAAGCCAATTATTATTTCAAATATGGTGGTGTACTTGGAATGAAAGCCAAAGATTCCAATAAATTTAAGGCGCTCGGAATGATTGGCGAAGTGAAAGAATCTTTCGAAAAAGCAATAGAATTGAATCCAAAACATATCGAAGCGCGTTGGGCATTGGTGTTGATATACATTCAATTGCCGGGAATTGTAGGCGGAAGCGAAACAAAAGCGATTAAATATTCGAATGAATTGCTTAAATTGTCGCCTGTTGACGGATTTTTGTCTAGAGGCCAAATTGAAGAACATTTCGAAAGATACCCATCGGCAGAAACACAATATAAAAAAGCAATTGCTGCTGGAAGTACAAAAGTGGGTGGACAAATGTTAGCCAATTTGTATAAAAACAAGATGAATCAGCCTGAAAAAGCGGCTAAAATTAAAATATAAAGAACTAAGAAATTATGAGAACTCATTTTATTGCCATTGGCGGAAGTGCGATGCACAATTTGGCTCTAGCATTACACAACAAAGGATATCAAGTTACGGGAAGTGATGATGCTATTTTTGAACCATCGAAAACCCGTTTGGCCAAAAAAGGAATTTTGCCTGCAGAAATGGGTTGGTTTCCTGAAAAAATCACAACCGATATTGAAGCTATAATCCTTGGAATGCACGCCAAAGCCGATAATCCCGAGTTGCTTAAAGCGCAAGAATTAGGTTTGAAAATTTATTCCTATCCAGAATTTTTATACGAACAATCCAAAAACAAAACCCGCGTGGTTATTGGCGGTTCGCACGGAAAAACTACGATTACTTCAATGATTTTGCACGTGATGCATTATCATAATATTGAAGTCGATTATATGGTGGGCGCACAATTAGAAGGTTTTGACACAATGGTTCATTTGACTGAAGAAAATGATTTTATCGTTCTCGAAGGTGATGAATATTTGTCTTCGCCAATAGACAGAAGGCCAAAATTCCATTTGTATCAGCCCAATATTGCATTGATTTCAGGAATTGCTTGGGATCATATCAATGTTTTTCCAACTTACGATTTCTATGTAGAACAATTTGAAACCTTCATTGCCAAAATTACCAATGGCGGAATTTTGGTTTACAATGAAGAAGATGCAGAAGTAAAACGTGTTGCCGAAGCAGCTTTGAATCCAATACGTAAAATTCCTTATACGACTCCAAAATATGAAGTGAAAGATGGAGTTACACTTTTAGAAACCCCAGAGGGTGCAATGCCAATCGAAGTTTTTGGAGCACATAATTTGAATAATTTGGCTGGTGCCAAATGGATTTGCCAAAATATGGGTGTTGACGAAGCCGATTTTTATGAAGCGATTGCCAGTTTCAAAGGAGCATCAAAACGTTTGGAAAAAATCGCCGAAGGAAAAGGGAAGGTTGCATACAAAGATTTCGCCCATTCGCCAAGTAAAGTAGCAGCAACCACAAAAGCGGTGAAGGAACAATATCCAAATCGAACTTTAGTAGCTTGTTTGGAATTGCATACATATAGTAGTTTGAATGCAGAGTTTTTGAAAGAATACGAAGGCGCTTTAGAATATGCCGATGTAGCGGTGGTTTTTTATTCGCCTGATGCGGTAAAAATTAAACAACTCGAAGAAGTGACTTATGAGCAAATTGCCAAAGCTTTCAATAGAGAAGATTTAATTATTTATACCAATCCTGCCGAATTTAAAACCTTTTTATTCAATCGGAATTTAGAAAATTCCGCTTTGTTATTGATGAGTTCAGGTAATTATGGTGGATTGAACTTTGATGAAGTGAAGACTTTGATTGAATAAACTTTAAATGGAACAAACTAATTTTCCCATAACGAATTGGTCCGAAGACGACAAACCGCGCGAAAAACTGATGCTAAAAGGCAAAAGCGCTTTGAGCGATGCCGAGTTGATTGCCATTTTGATAGGTTCTGGTAGCCGAAATGAATCGGCTGTGGATTTGAGCAAACGAATTTTGGCGAGTGTCGATAACAATTTGAATGCTTTGGGAAAATTAACCATTCAACAATTGATGAACTTCAAGGGAATAGGCGAGGCCAAAGCCATTTCGATAATGGCCGCAATGGAATTGGGAAGAAGGAGAAGGGCAGAAGAGGCTGTCGAATTGAAGAAAATTACCTCCAGCAAAATGATTTTTGAATTGATGCAACCCATTATTGGCGAACTGCCACACGAAGAATTTTGGGTTTTGTATTTGAACAATTCGAATAAAGTGCTTTCGAAATCGCAACAAGGCAAAGGCGGTATTACAGGAACTGTTGTTGATGTGCGTTTGGTTTTTAAGATGGCTCTTGAATTGGGTTCAACTTCAATTATTTTGTGTCACAATCATCCTTCGGGAAATTTAAAACCGAGTGAAGCCGATAAAATACTGACCCAGAAACTCAAATTAGCTGGAAAAACGCTAGATATTCAGGTTTTGGATCACGTGATTGTAGCCGAAAATGGTTATTACAGTTTTGCGGATGAAGATATTTTATAAAAAATGAAAACAATGACCAACACGATAACCGACGTCTTCTTCGATTTGGATCACACGCTTTGGGATTTCGAAAAAAACTCGGCATTGGCATTTGAAACGGTTTTTAAAATGCAGGATTTAGAAGTAAATATGGCTGAATTTCTTCAGGTTTATGTGCCCATAAATCGTGAATATTGGGAAAGATACCGCAAAGACGAAATAACCCAAAAACAATTGCGTTATGGAAGACTGAAAGACAGTTTCGACTCAATTCAATATCCAGTTTCGGATGATTTGATTGAGCTGTTATCGGTAGAATACATTCATTATTTGCCCAAATTCAATCATTTGTTTGACGGAACGATTGAAATTTTGGATTATTTGAAGGCCAAATATAGCTTGCACATCATTACCAATGGTTTTGCAGAAATCCAAGAAAACAAATTGAATAATTCGTATATTACGCACTATTTTAAGACCATTACCAATTCGGAAATGGCGGGGGTAAAAAAGCCTAATTCTCTTATTTTTGATTATGCTTTGAATTTAGCTAAAGCTAAAAAAGAGAATAGCATTATGATTGGCGATTGCATTGAAGCTGATGTTCAAGGCGCTTTGGATGCAGGTTTGGACGCTGTTTTTTTTAATGAAAACAATGTTTCAGTACCCCAAACAATTAAACAAGTAAACCATTTATTAGAATTAAAAAAATATTTATAAAATGATGAAAACTAGAATCCTATTCCTGATGTTGTTTGTTGCGAGTTATAGCTTTTCGCAAACGGTTAATGATTATAAAGCGGTTGTAATTCCAATGAAATACGACTTTCAAAAAGAAGAAAATCAATATCGTCTTCAAACAATTACTAAAATGAATTTACAGAAAGCTGGTTTTCAAGCTTTTTATTCGAACGAGCCAATTCTTGGTCAGTTTCCAGATCGATGCAGTCTATTATATGTTGATGTATTGAAAGAAAGTGGTTTCTTGACAACAAAATTGTATGTTGTTTTTAAAGATTGTTTTGGACTTGTTATTTTTAAATCGGCTCTCGGAACGAGTAGGGAAAAAGAATATGGTCCTGCTTATTCTGAGTCATTGAATTTAGCTTTCGGAACTGTTTATGAATTGAAATATCAATACAATGGCAATACTAATTTTGGTCCCAAATCGAGTATTGCTCCACAATCAATGCCAATTCCACTTGCGTCAACAACTGCAGTTCCAGCCGTTGCGGTTCCAGTAGTTCCGACCGCTGCTGTTGTTGCAGTTCCAGCTGTTTCAACGTCAAATAACGTAGCTAAGGCAGCTGAAAGTAAAAGTGTAGGTTTGTTATATGCACAACCTACATCTTACGGTTATCAGTTGATTGATAGCGAACCAAAAGTAGTGATGAAAGTGTATAAAACATCTAATCCAAATAGTTATATGGCCAAAAAAGGGGATGTTCAAGGGACTTTGTTTTCAAAAGACAATCAATGGTTTTTTGAATATTATCAAGGAGATAACTTAGTTTCTGAAAAAATAGAGGTTAAGTTTTAGTTCAGATTTCAGATTTCAGATTTCAGATTTCAGATTTCAGATTTCAGATTTCAGATTTCAGATTTCAGATTTCAGATTAAGAATGTTAAACATCTAGGTAAAAAAACGAAAACGCTTTTATAGTTTCAAGGCGTTTTCTTTTTTTTGCTACCTGCTACCTGCTACCTGCTACCTGCTACCTGCTACCTGCTACCTGCTACCTGAATTAATACCCATATTTATCTTTCCAACGGTTTTTTAAAAATTCACGGTTGCTGTTCTCTCTTGAATTGTTCCCTGGATTGTAAAGAACCGTTTCTTTTATAGCATCCGGAAGAAACTCTTGCTCGGCAAAATTATTGGCATAATCATGCGAATATTTATATTCATCACCATAACCTAATTCTTTCATTAATTTGGTTGGGGCATTGCGCAAATGAATAGGAACTGGTAAATCTCCGGTTTGTTTAACCAATTGTTGAGCGTTCCCAATGGCTAAATACGAGGCATTGCTTTTGGGTGAAGTGGCTAAATAAACGGCACATTGACTCAAAATAATTCTACTTTCGGGATAGCCAATAGTGGTTACGGCTTGAAAAGTATTATTCGCCATAATAAAAGCGGTTGGATTCGCATTTCCAATATCTTCGCTCGATAAAATGAGCATTCGTCTGGCAATGAATTTTACATCTTCGCCACCTTCAATCATTCGGGCTAGCCAATAAACGGCACCATTAGGATCACTCCCACGTATCGATTTGATGAAAGCCGAAACAATGTCATAATGTTGTTCGCCACTTTTGTCATACAAAACCGTGTTTTGTTGCACCAATTCAAAAACTCGATCGTTTGTGATTGAAATTTCGTCTTCATCGGAAGCGTTTACGACCAGTTCGAAAATATTTAATAGTTTGCGTCCATCGCCACCCGAAAGTCGTAATAAGGCTTCTGTTTCGGTGAGTTTTATATTTTTTGTACTTAAATAATTGTCTGTTTTCAAAGCGCGATGCAATAAACTTTCCAAATCATCTTTAGTAAACGCATTCAGAATATAGACTTGACAACGAGATAATAATGCAGGAATTACTTCAAAACTTGGATTTTCGGTAGTGGCACCTATTAATGTTATCCAACCTTTTTCGACGGCAGCCAATAAAGAATCTTGTTGTGATTTGCTGAAGCGATGAATTTCATCGATAAACAGAATGGGGTTTTTGGAAGTAAAAAGTCCGCCACTTTGTTTGGCTTTTTCAATTACATCGCGAATGTCTTTCACTCCCGAATTAATAGCACTCAAAATATAAAAAGGACGTTTCGATTCTTGAGCAATAATTTGTGCCAAAGTTGTTTTTCCAGTTCCTGGAGGTCCCCAGAAAATCAATGACGGAATGATTCCTTTGGCAATTTGTTGTGTCAACGAACCATTCGGTCCCACTAAATGCGACTGACTGATATAATCTTCTAATTTTTGTGGTCGAATGCGTTCTGCTAGCGGTGCTTCCATTTTTGGATAATTTGGTAATTCGTTTATTTGAGAATTACGACTTTTCAAATTTATGACATTTCTACTTTCAAATCAACAAATACCAGAATAACTGGATAAACAGTTCTGACAAAATAGCATTACTTTTAGTTTGGTTCTGTTTTTGACTATTAATTGTCAAAGTCTAAAACCTAAGACACAATACCTTGAACCCAAAAATAGAAGATTTCAATCATTTTAAATTTACGCCATCGGTTTGGATTGTTCCAACATTGATGATGCTGATGAATTGGTTTATTTTTTATTTGGATAATTTGTTTCACTTAAATTTAGACGAGCACGGAATTTATCCAAGGACTTTATCGGGTTTTCAAGGGGTTTTGTTTAGTCCTTTTTTGCACGGCGATTTGAATCATATTGCTAGTAATACAGTGCCGCTTTTTATTTTAACTACGGCTTTGATTTATTTTTATCGGTATGTTTCTTTGAAAGTTTTGGTGTATGGAATTTTGTTTTCTGGGATAATCACTTGGGTTATTGGACGAGAATCCTATCATATTGGAGCTAGTAGTTTGATTTATGTTTTGGTGAGTTTTATTTTTTTTAAGGGAATTCAAACCCATTATTATCGATTGGTGGCTTTGTCATTGTCAGTAATTCTTGTTTATGGAGGATTGGTTTGGTATGTTTTTCCTAAAGTGGATGAGACTATTTCTTGGGAGGGACATTTAGCGGGATTGATTACGGGTTTTGCACTTTCTTTATATTACAAAACTCCAGAATACAAAAAAGTAATTAAATACGATTGGGAACATCCTGATTTTAATCCAATGGAGGATAAGTTTATGCAACGATTTGATGAAAATGGCAATTTTGTAAATTTGCCAGAAATTGAACCTGACGAAGAAATACAATCGAACTATTTCTCAAATTTTCCTATAGATTATACTATTGTTGAAAGCGAAAAAAACGAATCAAAACCAGAGCTCTAATTCGTTTTATATTTTACTTAAAATCAAAAACACTTAACTTCTTTGTCTAACGACTTCGTATAAAAAAGCTCCGCAAGCCACGGAAACATTTAGTGAGCCAATGGTTCCAAACATAGGTAATTTTGCTTTTTCATCTACGATTTTAAGAACAGAAGGATTAATTCCTCTATCTTCAGAACCCATAATAATCGCAACGGGTTCATTTAAAGCAATATCATAAATATTTTGATCTGTTTTTTCAGTCGCAGCAACGGTTTTAATACCTGAACCTTGTAAATAAAAAATCGCATCTTTGATATGTTCTACTTTGCAAATAGGTACATTAAAGACTGCACCAGCCGAAGTTTTAACAGTATCTCCATTTACTGGAGCAGAACCCGCTTTTTGAACAATAATTCCGTTTACGCCAGTACATTCGGCAGTTCTAATGATAGCTCCAAAATTTCGAGCATCAGAGATTTGATCTAAAATTAAAAACAATGGTTTTTTTCCAGATTCAAGAGTGGCATCGACTAAATGTTCTAAGTCAATAAAACCTATTGGAGAAATAGACGCTACTGCTCCTTGATGGTTGTTTGGAGTCAAACGATTTAATTTTTCGACAGGAACATAAGAGAAATTTACGTTGGCACGTTTCATTACTTTCATCAAGTCTTTCATCAATTCGCCTGATATTTCTTTTTGTATAAATACTTTATCGACTTCTTTTCCTGCTTGAATGGCCTCAATAATGGCTCTTATCCCGAATATTAAATGTTCTTTTTCCATTGGGCAAAGATAGTTTTTTTTATATTTCGAGAATCTAAATTTTTTATTTTCAACTAATAAAAAAGGGTAACAATTTAGTGTTACCCTTTTTTTTAATTTAGTTGTCTTTAATTATTCAATTATTATTTTTCTTTCTTCTTTTCTATCTCCATCAACAACTGTAAGTAAGTAAATGCCTGAGGTGACATTTTTTAATTGGATGTCTTCATTAAAGGAAGAGTTATTCTTGTATTTGTTTTCAAAAACTTTTCTACCCAATAAATCGTGAACTAAAACCTTAATATCGTTTTTGGATTGACTTGAAAATTGAATGTTAAATTGGCCTTTACTTGGATTTGGGTACATTTCAAAATTATTTAAATACAAGTCGTTTGTTCCTAATGAAACATATGTTTTTGTGCAAATAGTTATGGAAGCTGTATTTAATGTTCCTGAACCGCCACTACTTGCATCACGGAATCTCAGTGTCCAAGTGTTTGATGGGTTTTGACCATTAAAGGCGCTTAGACTTTGTTTTGGTATAACATTTTGTAATGTTGTTGATGTACAATTAATAGCGTTACCTGAATCATCATAATTAATATTTAAATTTGTTCCACAACTACTTTTTTGTAGTATTACAGTTGTAGCTTGTGGACTTACAATTTCTATATCAACATCTGACATAAAAGCATGTTGAATTCCAATTCCTACATTAACATCTACAATTGATGCAGATGACGCCGGAACATTAATTGTTCTTGTTGTATAAGTTGCTGGGCCATCAGGAATAGCGACTGGAGTAGTAAAGTTGTATGTGTTACATTCAGAAGTTACAGAATAGCCAACAGCAAATACTTTGGAGTTAACAGCATAAAATATATTGGCAGTAGGTTCAATTAATAATCTGCAATTTGTTGCCGATAGGTTTGGAGCAGTTATTATTTCTGTACCATCATTAGGTGTATTTGAAGCTAATGTTATAGGGAATGTTAAACCACCATCTGTTGATAGTTTTATATTCACATTTGATGCGCCAGGTAAAGATTCGGAGCCATTTACACTCCAAGTAATAGTTTGGCTTCCTCCTTTAGTCCAACCAATGTTTTCAGTATTTTGTGAAGTTACTACAAATGGACCGACTGTACCACTTACGGTTACATTCATATCGTCTGAATTGTTTTGAGAACTTCCTACAGCAGCATTGTCTCTACCTGTTAAAAAGAAGTTTAGAGTTCTTTCTATATTGGAAACTGATTCCCATTTTGTTGTTAATGTATTGGCTAAAACATCACTTAATACGGGCATATATCTTATGGGAGAACTACTAGGTTTTAAAGATCTAAAAAGTGGCCCATCTGCCTTAGTTGGATAACAAATACTATTAGCATCAATTGAAGTTACTGCATTGTCTGTTTCTTCCCAAGTATAGCTAATAGTGTCGCCATTTGGATCAGAGCCTGCTCCTTTTAAAATAAATGCAGTTCCTTTTGGAATTGTATAATCCAATCCTGCATTTATAATGGGTGGGCTATTGGTAATCGGAGTATTGGTTGAACAACTTTTAGTTGTTAAATTACCCTGAATTTGTTGTACACTATTCACACTAAAATAGTCATCGGAATGAGCTTGAATGTTTAAGGTACTTGGGCTAACAACTCCTGCATATCCCATAATTGTAGAACCACTTCCGGGTTCAATATTGGCCCCTCTTCCTTCAACTTTAAAAGAGAATGTATGATTCCCGCCTAATTGATGTCCCATTTCGTGGGCAACTACATCTATATCAAAGTTAGGGCCTTCAGGGTTATTATTGCTAGGAGCTGACCAGCCACTTCCTTTTCCATAAGGATTTGGAATTGTTGGGTTGGTACAAATACAACCAATGCAGCCTGCATTACCACCCCCTCCAGTAGCACTTAGTAAATGCCCTACATCATAAGCAGCATTTCCGATTGTTGCGGTTAAATTATTTTGTAATTCTAAATTCCATGTAGCCCCATTAGCATTATCAGCTCCTGTGGCAGAATCTGAATAGGGGTCAGTAAGAGGGTCAAGATAGATTAGTACATCATTATTGGCTATAAGTTCAAACTTAACAGCTAAATCTTTGCCTAATATTCCATTTATTCGCGTCATGCTCGCATTCATACCTGCCAATGCGTTGGCAACTGTTCCACCATAATAAGTGGTATATTCAGCATTACATGACAAAGCTAGTCGGAAAGTACGGAATATTTTGTCGTTGGCTTTAATTTTACTCGCTTTATTTTGTAATTGTGTGTTTAATGCAACATCTTCTGTCGAACAAGGAATGGATGAAGTGATTGTTGAACGATTTTTTGAAGTAATTAATTTGTAAACGGCTTTTGTTTTTGAATAGGATTCTAAAAATTCAGAGTCTTTATCGGCTCTAATAACCATAGTTTGTATTCCTTTTGGGGAATAGCTAAAATAGGCAGTAGCAGTACGATCTGAGATTCCTACTCCTATATATGATCTTATTTCTGGATATTTAGCTTGTAATTCAGGAGCAAAATTGGATGATTCACGAACTAAGTATTTATCTAAATTGCCATCGGCATTTGGAAGGCTAATTTCAACACTTTCTTGAGGCGTTTTATTTTGGATTTGACTCAATGTGTTTTTCATACTAGCTTCATCTAATTGATAAACTTGCAAGTCATCTGGAATATTTTCTTCTTTATTCTTTAGTATTGATGAACTGTTTTTTGGATTTATTTTTTTCCAAAACGGATCACTTTGTGCCTGAATATATATTGCAAATAGGCATAAAATTGTGGTTAGTATAATTTTTTTCATTCTAGTATTTGTATAATTTTTTTAAATGTAAGTAATTATGCTTGATTATTGACATTTATCTTTGTTTTTTGTGAAAAAAAAACCACCACGCTAAGCGTGATGGTTTTTGTAATTAGCAAAAGAAAACTAGTATTCGTCTTCTAAGAAACCAGTTCTTTTATGACCAGTATGGATGATGTTATATCCAGCTGGGTCATAACTAAAGTGTGCTGTAAAAGTGATTTTATCTACTTTATGACCTGCTTTTGAAAGTCCTGCACCTTTTTCAATTTTACCTTCTGTAATGGTCACTTTAGTTCCAGGATCATTAGCGTTGTCTGCATTAGTTGCCGAGAAGGTTCCGTCAGCTAAATTTATAGTCATTTTACATTTAATCCAATAGCCATGTTTCTCGTCATCGATCCACATTGTATTGTCATTTGCTGCAGTATTGTAAGTATGGTGTAGGTAGAAATCTCCACCTCCCAAATCGTTACCATCACTGTCTTTTAAAGAAATGAACCAGTCACCAGCAAAATCTTTTGTAGTAGTTCCTCCTGGATTTGTATCGGCAACCTCATCACAAGATGATACTGTAGCGAAAATAAGAATACCAAAAAGTACTTTTATAATGTTGTTTTTTATTAATTTCATCTTTATTGTTTTAGAGTTGAACTTGTTTAAGTGTAGCAACGAATGTATATGCTGTTGGTGCTAACCAAGAGCAAGTCAATACTAAAGTTTTTGTAGCTGCATTTACTGTTAAGTCAGTGATTTTTGCAGTACCACCAAATCCAGTATTGGTCAATGTTGCTGGGAAAGTAAATGTATTTGAAGGGATGTCAACAGCGTTGATTATTCCTCCAGGAGTGATGTAGCCAACTCCTAAAGCTCTACCATACTCATACCAACCTCCAAACGCATCAGAAATTTGATAAGTTCCATTTGCATTTTTCCAAATATAAATATATTTAATATTGATATAAGATGCTCCTGGAGTAGAACCGTTTCTTGCAATTGTACAAGTGTAAAGACCTTCGATACTATTTACTAAGTCTCCGTTTTTCCAAACAATTACTTTTCTAGATCCTGTACCCACAAATCCATCTGAATTTGTAGCGCTATAGACTACATTATATTCGTCAGATTTACTAGTATCTAATGTAGCAGTTCCTCTGTATTTTCCTGATGCTGCAGTAGTATGAGGAATTACAGTTTCACCAGCTTTAGCAATTGCTCCTGGATCAGTATAAGGAGTTCCAGCAGCTACAAAATAAGGATTAGGTCCCAATATTGTGAAAATAGGGAAATAGGTAACTTTGGATACATTTGCAGTATCATCCGTGGTACAAGCTGTAAAAAATGCGCTTGTAATTAAAAGGGCTATGATTATTTTCTTCATAATATTAAGTTTTAATCCCACCAAACTGGGGTTGTTATTGGTACTAATGCAGGTACATTAGGATTTGCATTTCTCTCAGAAAGAGGATAAGCTATTCTTCTTGGGAATAGACCAGCAGTAGTTCCGTTTTTTGCATAAACTATTTGTCCTGGAACATAATTACCATCGCTTTGAGCCACGGCAGAAGTTTTTGGATAACCGGTTCTGTTTTTTTCAAAGAAGGCTTCAAAACCATTTCCTGGAAAGCTAGCAATCCATTTTTGAACAATGATGGCTTCAATTTTGTTTTCAAGAGTTCCAGCAGTTGGGTAAGCATAAGGTCCTGCTACAAATAACGCTCCAGATAAACCGTATCTTGTGAAATTGGCGTTAACAGCTGCATCATATAATGCTTTAGCTCCAGTTCCACCGTTGTATCTTTCCATAGCTTCTGCTTGTAAAAATAAACTTTCTTCTTTGCTCATTAAAAGAGCCGGAGTCGTTGCGGCTAAGCTAACAATAGCGATTGTTCCAGCACCAGCAGTGCTATTGTAATCACCTTGGTTAAGAGAATTTCCTGCTAAGTAATATTTTGCTTTTCTAGTGTCTAAATTGGCATCAAAGAAAGAAGCTAAAGTAGTACTCATTCTCAAGTTTGTAGCAACATTTAACTTTCTGTTGTTGTACTCATACAATGGATTACTTTGGTCAGGAGCATCAGTAAATTGAGCCATACCTGCATCCACAGTTAAGAATTGAGTTCCAGCTGCAATCATTTGCTGAATACCTGCATCGGCTATTGCTTTTCTTGAACTATAGTTTTGACGCATAAAGATTTTTAATTTTAATGTATTAGCAAATTTTGTCCAGTTTGCCATATTACCTTGAAATATTAAATCGTCTTTACCAGGCACATCACCTTTAGAAGCTGCTAAAGGTTTAGATAGTGCATCATTCAAATCTTCGATCATATAAGTGTAAACTTCTTCTCCTGTATTGAATTTAGGTTCTAATACTGAAGAATTGTTTGCTTCTTTATAAGGAATGCTACCATAGAAATCGGTAAGAACTTGTGAAGCTTGAACTTCTAAGGTTGTAGCTATTAAATAATAGTTCCAGTTTCCTTCAGCTAAAGCTCTTCTTTTTACGTTTCTAATGTCTCCTAAACCATCAAACATTCCATTCCAAGCTCCATTGTAGTCTGAAGTACTAATGGAATAATTGTCAATTTGTTTGTACTGATTGGCTGCATTACTTTGCGTCCAATATTGAGACCACATTCCTCCAATGATAGCAAAGGAAGCTCCTTCTGAACCAATGATTCCTGTGATTCCTGCTGGTAATTGAGCAGATAAAGGTGCTCTTGACGGGTCAAGTGAATCTGGATCCCTATTGATATCTAAATCTGAACTACATCCTACGAAGGTAGCAGATAAAACTAATATACTAATTATGAATTTTTTCATTTTGTTTCTTTTTTAAAATGTTAGTTTAATGCTAGCACCATAAGTTCTTTGAGTTGGGTTTGCACCAAATTCTCCTTGCTCACTTAATAATCCTGTTCCAAATGTAGATAACTCAGGATCAATATAAGGATTTTCAGCAGGTGTCCAAAGAGCTAGATTTTTACCATAAACACTGAATGAAGCATTTTGAAGTCCCATTCTTTTAATTACAGTAGAAGGGAAATTATAAGTCAATGCTACAGAACGCAATCTAACAAATGTTTTGTCAATTACGTGAGTGTTTTCTATTCCAGGATTGTTACTTGTGTTGTAAAAATCAGTTACATCTTCTAAACCTACCGCTTTTGTGTTTTCTGCATAACCAGTAACTACACCAGCACTATTAACTACTTCTACTACAGAGTTAGGTATAATAAATGTATTTCTGTCGTTGTAAGTAGTTTCTATGCCATTACCTGTAAAATGTGATAGTCTTTTAGTGTAAGAATACATTTCGCCACCTTGTTTCCAGTCAACTCCAAAAGTAAATACTAAGTTTTTGTATGTCATACGGCTATTGAATCCCATAACAAAATCTCTTTGTGATGTTCCAATGATTTGTTCGTCATCAGATACTTTGTAGAATCCTGTAGCAGCATCAACGATATACTTTCCTTCATCATTTTTTAGCGGCATTTTTACAGCAAAAACGCCTAGAGGTTCTCCTTCTACAGCATTAAAAGTCACACCGTAATTACTAGCTAATAATTGTTTTGTAGATTCTCCTTTAATATCGGTAACTTCAGAAATGTTTTTTGTGAAAGTGGTTGTGAAATCCCATGTGAAATTTTCTGTTCTTATAGGGACTAAATTCAAAGACACCTCTATACCTTTATTGTTGATATCTGCAATATTAGCCACTTGCGAAGTGTATCCTGTTGATGTTGGTAATGGTCTGTTAACTAATAAATCAGCGGTCGATTTGTCATATAAAGCAACATCAAGATTGACTCTTTTTTTGAAAAAATTAGATTCAAAACCTACTTCATATTCAGTTGTCATCTCAGGTTTCAATTCAGAATTTCCTAAAAGCCCTGAAAATTCATAACCATTAACACCTCCAATTGGTAGTAAGATATTTCCAAATCCTAATGCAGAATTACCTGGAATCATTGCTGATTCAGTTCTGTAAGGATCAGTATCGTTTCCAAGTTGTGCATAACTGGCTCTTAATTTTAAGAACGTATCAGGTGTATCTAATACTATTCCACTCAAAGCGGCGGATGGGTAGAAATATGAATTATTTCCTATAGGCAATGTAGATGTCCAATCGTTTCTTCCAGTAAGTGTTAAGTATAAAAAGTTTTTATACGAAGTTTCAAAAGAAGCAAAAACACTATATGATTTTCTTTCAGAGTTGGCTTGTCCCACAACAGGTTTAATAGAAGAGTTAGATAATTCATAAAAATTAGGAATATCTAAATTAGTAATCTGTGCAAAAAGAGAAGAAGATTTTCTTTGGTTAGCATTAAAACCAACAAAAGCATTTAGTCCAAAATCTTCAGCAAAAGTGTTGGAGTAATTTAAGATAACGTTGTTATCAAATTCTAATCGTTCTCTTGTACTTTCTGTAACACCCCCAACAACTTCATTTGCACCTGCTAAAGCCTGAGCTGAACCTGGTAAAAATTTCACAACAGCTCCATACGATTTTACATCTTCTGAACTGTAATCACCACCTATTTGATAGCTTGCAGAAAAATGGTCGTCAATTTTATATGAAAAATAAGCATTTCCATAAAAACGATTTCCATTAACAATAGTGGCATTTTCCTTTACAGACCAATAAGGGTTGTTAGTATATGGAGAAAAATAATTACTATTAGTGTTATATGGATTGTTTGTATAGTCTTCTAAGTCAACAATACTGATGTCTCTAGGAACTTGTAATAATTCTTGAGATAGAGTGTTTCCTTCACCTGCATCAGCACCTTGACCTGTGTTTACTACATTTTGGTCTTTTTTAACATAGTTAATAGTACCTTTAATGGTCATTTTGCCTTCAGTGATTCCACCGTTCATAGCCAAAGTTCTTCTTTTGTATAGATCTGCATCAGTTGGTACAATACCATCTGATTTTACATCTGAAAAATACAAAGAGAAATTAGATTTTTCTCCACCACCACTTACTCTTACATCATTAGTAAAAGTGTTTCCTAGTTCGAAGAAATCCTTAACATTGTTTTCAAGGGCAACATATGGTTTGATTTGTTGTCCAGAATTAATGATTGCTCCCCATAATCTCACTTCTCCGTTGAATGCAGGTCCCCAAGAACCATTTTCATTACTGGCTGTGTTTGGACTACCTGACCAACTTGACCAAGAGTGACCAGACCAACCTTGACCGAAGTCGTTTTGAAGGTGTGGGATTCTTGCTACCTCTGCAAAATCAGTAGAAGTCATTATTTCTACATTTAATTTCGATTTGTTTTTGGCAGATTTTGTTGTAATAACAATTACACCATTTGAAGCTCTTGAGCCATACAAAGCAGCAGCAGCTGCTCCTTTAAGAACAGTCATAGTTTCAATGTTGTTAGGGTCAATATCCCCAATTCCATTTCCTGAATCATAACTTCTAGTGTTTCCAGTACCACTTGCTGAACTATTTAGGATAGGAGAACCATCAACTACATAAAGTGGAGCAGTGTTTCCGGTAATGGTATTGTATCCTCTAATAATAACTTTAGAAGAAGCTCCAACCTGAGCAGGAGCGGTGATGTCAACACCAGCAACTTTTCCTGACAATGATTCAAACACATTTGTGTTTGTTACCTCTGTAAGGTCTTTTGCACTAACTACTGACGTTGCAGAGGCTACAGCTCTTTTTTGTTTTTTCTGCCCAAAAGCAGTAACAACTACTCCTTCAAGTTCTACAGCAGTGCTTTCCATTTTCACATTTACTGTCGCTGAACTTGCTTTAGCTTCGTGGGTTTTCATACCAACATAGCTGAATATCAAGACTTGGCTTGAAGTTGCTTTGATAGAATATTTTCCATCAAAATCTGTTTGTGTTCCAGTTTTTGTTCCTTTAACTAATACACTCACACCTGGTAAAGGCATACCTGTATTGTCGGAAACAACTCCCGAAACAGCTCTTTCTTGCGCAAAAGTAATTTGCGCCACTAGTACTAATAATAGCACCAAGATTCCATTGAACTTTAGTTTCATTTTTAAAAATTTTGAATTAGTTGGACAAAAATCTTAATAATTTGTTAACTTTCCTAACGTTTGAGTTGATTTTTTATGCTTGCATATGAATTTTAACATTTTAACATATAAATACAGTATTGTTATAAATAATGTTTTTTTTCGATGTTTAAAATTCAATATTGTAATTAATAGAAATAATGGTATTCGAAAATTTTGTGTTTTCATCTCCGTTACTGCCATTTGAAAAGGCTAGCTTTAGCATTCCGTTTTTTGTTTTTAAGCCCATGCCGATCCCGTATCCTAGTAGGTTTCCAGTATTATTTGTTGATTTGTCTTCAAAATATCCATAATCTAAAATGGAGTGAAGAAATAATTCTGGAGAAATAATATAACGGTATTCTGTAATGAGGGCAGTCATAAAACTAGCTTGCAAACTATTTTCGGCAAAACCTCTAATTGATCTGGAACCTCCAAAACGGTACAATTCGTTTACAATGTAGGTTTCGCTTTTTAAGAAATAGTTTTGATAATTTATGTTAATGCAGTTTTTTGGATTCAAATAGAAATTATGCATCGCATTGATGTTAATGTAGGTTTGTTTGCTTGACCCTGCTGTTTCGGACAAGTCAGTAGTAGTTCTCCTTCCGATTCCCAGAACAACAGAAATGTTGGTTTTTTTTTGGAACGTTGAGTTTGCATAATCTAATTGCGAATATTCTAGATTTGAAGTTAGGAACGAATTTTTATAATCGCTAATTGAACTGTTGTTAGTGTTTTGAATGTCGCTGGATTCAGTTGATTGATAACCTAGATAGATTCTAGACTTGTAGTCTATGAGATATCCTAAGTCGATTGAGGTTTTGGTGTTTTGGAAAATGCTATCTTGTTTGAAAATGTATATTTGTGATTTTAATCCAATAGGACTTTTAAATAGATAAGGTAAATCAATGCTGGCTTTGAATGTTTTTTGATTGTTGCCATCACTTTTCCAATACAGTGAAAACTGTTCCCCTGCTTTTATGGTGTTTTCCAGTATTAAATCTAAGTATCCATTAAAAGTTAATTTGTCATTTTCATTGTTTGTAAAACCAATTAATCCATCAAATGTATTTGATTTTCTTTTTTCGAGATAGACATATACTTTGGTAGTGTCTTTTGTGAATAAGATTTCTGGGTTTTTAATTTGATTCACAAAACCAAATTTATCAAAATCATCATGAATTTTTCGAACTACTTCTTGGTTGAAAATGTTGTTTTTGTATTTTCTGTTGATTTGTTTTAGATGTCCTGCTGGAAAACTATTTTTTTTATCACTTTCGTCAAATTGAACTACAATTGTATTTAATTGCCGATGTTGACCCAATTCATATTGTAATTCCGCATATAAAGAATTGTTTTTCTTTTTGATGTTAATTAATTTTAGTTTAGCAAATGCAAATCCATTTTGTTCTAGTTTTTGCAATGACGTATTTAGGAATGATTCAATTTCTGTATATGGCAAAATCAAAGTGTCTTTTTTGATATCAAGAATAGCTTTTATTAGTTCTTCTTTTTCTTCTTTGAACGTCTTTTTTTTACCTATATATATATGTATAGATTTTATCTTGTTGCCTAAGCTTATTTTTGCTGAATATGTTGAATCATTTTTCTTAGTATTTTCAAGGATTTGATTTTCGATATAGCCTATTTTAGAAAGTCTTTCTGATAAGTTATTTATTTCAGTACTTAAGTCTTTTGTAGTGATGTGAACGGAATTGTATCTTAATGAATCGATAACTTTATTTTCCGCAGCAGAGCTTCCGTTTATTTCTAATCGAAAACTTTGAGCAAAACAATTTGACCAGCCACACATAAACAGAAAAAAAACAGCTATTGCTTTCAAGTGATTTATTCTTTAAATTATCTAACGCAAATATCTATCGTTTGTGATAAAAATCATAAGATTTGAGCTAAATACTGATATATTTTCTTCCCTTTCTTAAAATTTGGCAAGTGTTTCTAAATGAAATAAATGGGTTTCAATGTAGTGTTTCAAACGGTTTTCAAGGGTTTGATTTGTTTTTCTTGGCAAATTGCAATAGAAAATCTGTATTTCATTAAAAAACAAATATTTACTTCTTGTAAAAATTAATTAATTATGGTTTGTTTAGTGAAAATATTTTTCTACATTTGCAACCCCGTAAAAAGCGGGAAATAAACAAATAAAGAAAAATTAGTATTTAATTATGCCAACAATTCAACAATTAGTAAGAACAGGAAGAACTCAGATAACTAAGAAGAGTAAATCGGTTGCTTT
>ERZ1034363.721-NODE-721-length-21101-cov-31.519311_pt1 | contig 21101 bp, 22 predicted proteins | sample MGYA00520616_ERZ1034363 | MGnify/ENA primary metagenome ERZ1034363 (study PRJEB33736, sample SAMEA104284506) | Azolla filiculoides | biome: Urban; feature: Water surface; material: Ditch water | place: Netherlands | collected 2015-10-28 | depth 0-0.1 m ... | reverse complement strand
TATTTTTTGCTACCGAGCCACCTTGATTAATGATGGATTGTATTTGCTCTTCTGATGCTTTGACTTGCTGTGGTTTTTCGACTAATGGCCATTTTTTACACCTTAAAATAATGTTTTTATGATATTTATTTAACTTTAAATGAATACTTAAATAACGTTTCTATTTCTGCAACCGCCTTAGTATCCGGGGTTCCAATACTAACGAGGCGAAAACGTACGCTAAGAAATTTTTAGCCTGAATTTGAACCCACAAAACCGTCTAATAAATCAATTTGTAGACTTAATCGTCTACTAAATACCAAAAAACGATATTTTAGACACGATTTTATGGAGTATTTTTACCGTCTATAAAGTTGAAACTTTTTAGACTGAAAGTCAGTAAGCATAAGGCTTCCACGTGATTAAAATCTCTTAGCGTACGTTTTCTCCCCGTTAGTATTGGAACCCCTCTAACAAATTAGTGATGATTCCTTATGAAGAAGATGAAGCAACCCTAACACCTGTCACTATTCACGCAACAACACGACAACAAATCAAATTTAGACTTAACACGGGGAGATTAAATTATGTCTAATCCAAAAATGAATTACTTTGCAGCACAAGATATTTTGCATTTGGTGATTACTGATGAAGAAGAAGTCGAAAGCCTTGAAATTAGTCCGAACATTACCGCAGAACTGAATGCAAACGGTGAGTTGATTGGTGTTGAGATAATGAAAGCAAGTCTTTTTTTGCGTGATTTTATTTTGGAAAGTACGCAAGCGAAATTGATGCAATTAAAACAAGCGAGTTATGCGTAAAGCATCAGTTTCGCATTTCGACAAAATAAGGCGCAGATTTCCAAGTCATTACTGAAAATCGCGCCTCTTTTTTCAAATCACAAAACTATTCCGCTTCAACAACCGCCATTTTACGAGTTTCACCTTTACCGATTGTAAGTAAATCCCAAATCAACAAAATCAAACCTGCAAACGTCATCAAACCAAAAAACCAACGCCAAACCATCGCACTTTGAAAAGAGGGATGATTTTGTGCGGAGAAATAGCCGCTCCACGTCGAACCTTCAACCGCACGTTCAATAAACGATTGTTCATAACCTGCAATCAATAAGGCAATCGTCATGCCGACTACACCCACGTTTAACAAACCTAACGCCCATTTCCAACGCCAAGCGTTTTGTGCGTTACCACTCATCCACACATCACCACGCCAATGTTGAATCGCCAAATAAAAGAAGGCAATGTTAATCGTCGCGTAAGCTCCAAAAAACGCTAAATGCCCGTGTGACGCTGACCATTGCGTGCCGTGCGTGTAAAGATTGATTTGTGGCAAAGTGTGCATAAAGCCCCAAACGCCTGCCCCAAAAAAGTTGCCAAACGCATGAGCAATGACCCACGCTAACGCAGGATGATTGCCATTTTTGAAGGCATGAGAACCTGAATCATAAACGGCATGAACCACCATGGCGACTAATGGAATGGGTTCTAATGCTGAGAAAAATCCGCCAATCGTCAACCAGTATTCAGGCGTTCCAATCCAAAAATAATGATGTCCTAGCCCCAAAATACCCGAACCAAACATCAACGCCACTTCGATATAAAGCCAAGTCGTGACGATTTTGCGGCGTACACCGAGCAGTTTCATGAGCGACCACGCCATAATCACGCCAACTAACACTTCCCAAGTCGCTTCAACCCACAAATGAATTACCCACCACCACCAAAATTGTTCGTGGGTGATGTTGGTCATGTAGAACATTCCCGCAAGATATAAACCTGCAAGGGCAACTAAATCCAACGTCAAAACGCCTGCGATACCCGACCATTTTCCTTTTGAAAATGTCGCCACAACGTTATAAAAGAAAGTCAAAACCACAGCAACGATGCCAATATCAGCCCAACGCGGTGCTTCAATATATTCACGCCCTTCGTTAATCAGCCATAACGTTGTGTCGTTACCCGCACCGATTTGAATGAACAAATACACCAAAACCACAACGGCAACAGCAATCGTCAACACCCAAAACGCGAGTTTGCCGAATTTCAAACCGACAATTTCAGTTTGACTTTCATCTTCCAACAACCAATAAGTGCAACCGATAAAACCGTACAACATCCACACAACCATTGCGTTGATATGCACCATGCGATTGACGCTGAAATCTAACCAGCCGTACAAAAAGCTCGGAAAAATAAATTGTGTCGCGGCAATCATGCCGAACAACAACTGCGCGAAAAATAAAATAACCGCGACAATAAAATAATTTACCGCGAGTTTGCGCCCGTCACTCAGATTGGAACGGTCTAACGCTGTCCAAGTAACAAACGTATCGAGTTTAGCGTTTGCCACACCACATAATTCTTTTGCGTTCATGCGTTATTCCTCCGTCGCGTAAATGGTTTTGAAGTTATAAGGGAAACCGTTGGTATCAATGCTGGACATCCATTTCAAAAATGCCACCACGCCTTTTGCTTCTTCAGGGGTAATGTGTAAATTCGGCATTTTGCGATTGCTGCCAAAAGTGCGAGCATTGTTTTCAGGGTCAAGTAAAAACTTAATCATCAAATCTTCGCGTAATTCTTTCGATAACCAACCTTTATCGAGCCACGCTTTGGTTAAATCGGGAGCGAAATACGCGCCATTGCCAAGTAACGTGTGGCAATTCATGCAGTTTTTCGCTTGCGTAGTTTTTTTGCCGAGCGTGACTAATTTCTCCGCTTCTTCTTCGGTGAATTCTTGTCCGAATAACAATTCGGTTTCACCAATCACAGGCATAAATTTGTGTAAATCTTCTTTGTAGACGTAATCGATTTTCTTGTTGATAACGCTGTAAGCCTGAACCCGTTTGCCGCCAACTTCGGTTTGGCTTAATGAATCAAAGGTTAAAACGACCAAAATAATAAATGAGCCTGCCGTGACCCAAATGGCGACTTTTTTCCAGAATGATTCACTTGCCCACAAGGGATTTTCTTCATTCATAATTTTTCCTCCAAGGTTTTATGATGGTTTTCAGCGTGTGTTTTCACACATAAATGCCAAATCCCGATAGGTGCAAAAAAATAACCAACGACCATAACGGCTGAAAGCGAGAGCCAATAACCCGTAAAATTTGCGGCACGAGTTAATAAAACGACTGCGACAATCAGCACAATATAGGAAACATAAGCGGCAATTTTGATGCGAAAGTTTGCATTGACTTTTGACCACGCGAAAAGCAGCGCGTAACTTGCGCCCGCGAGAATAATCAAAGCAGATGAAAAGAAGGTGATAAAAAAGTCTTGCATTGCGACAGGCTGAATCATTTTTTACTCGTAATGTGAGATTAAAAACTCACACACGCTATCGCCTTTTGCCATATTGCGCGTGAGTTCAACGGATTCGCCGAGTGTTGTTTTCATTAACGCTAAATCAAATTGGCAAATTTGCGGATATTTTTGTACCAAATCGTGATAAATACAGTTACACGCTTGCAGGCATTTTTTGCCTTCTGCATTTTCGGTTTCTTGCACAACAAAACCCAAATCATTCATGGTTTCAACCAGTATTGGCACACGCTCATCTAAGGTTTTTCCTGCAAATTGGTGTAATTGCCCAGCAAGTTTCCCCCCCAATTTTGTCATGTAAATTTCACCGTCTTCACTCGAAATGGTTTCGAGTAAATTTTCCAACATCAAATCTGCTAAAAACGCATAGTGTTTCGGAAAATGGTTGATGCCTTTATCGGTAATGGCATAACGTGCCAGCGGTCTGCCAGCCGTTTTATCGAACGTATTTTTTTCAATGTATCCGTCATTTTCTAGCGCAATAAAATGTTGTTGAATTGCGGTGCGTGAAATACCTATTACATCGGTGATTTCTTCAATACTCAAACCTTGTTTGTGGGCTAAAAAATGTTCCAGAATTTCGTGTTGTCGTTGACTAATTTTGTTCATATTTTTAAATCCAAACAGTTTTAAAATAATTAGTTTATATAACTATTGTATTGTATAAGTCAAAACATTGCTATAAACTATTTTTGAGCATAAGGCTCAAGCATTTTTATAACAATAATTTCTAGGAGTTACACAATGAGCGATACCTTAAATACAGAAAATGCCACGTTATTTGAACAACTTGGTGGTGAAGGGGCTGTTGATGTGGCGGTTGATATTTTTTACCGCAAAGTGTTGGCTGACCACCGCATCAACCGTTTTTTTGACGGCGTTGATATGGAAAAACAAGCCGCAAAACAAAAAGCCTTTTTAACAATGGCTTTCGGTGGTCCTGCAAATTACACAGGTAAAGATATGCGTGATGGTCACGCGAAATTGGTCAAAATGGGCTTAGATGACAGTCATTTCGATGCGGTAATGGAAAACTTAAAAGCGACGCTTGCTGAATTAGGCGTAGCACAAAACTTGATTGACCAAGTTGACGCGCTTGCAGAAACCACTCGTGCTGACGTTTTAGGCAAATAAAAAAGGTAAAACTCATGACACGCATTAAATTCGACGACCAATTTTTTGAATCTGAAAACGATGAAACCGTTTTACACACCTTGTTACGAAATAATCAGCAAGTACCTTATGGCTGTAAAGCGGGAGCGTGTCAGTGTTGTTTAATGCGTAGTCTTGAAAATACCCCGTCTGAAAAATCACAAGTGGGTTTAAAAGATACCCAACAAAAACAGAATTATTTTTTACCTTGTATTTGCATTCCTGAAAATGACATGACAATCGAGTTGCCAAATACAGGCGCGACATGGCTTGAAAGTGAAGTCATTGAAAAGAAACCATTATCAGAAAATGTCATTTTTCTGAAATTAAAATCAAAAGAACCATTAGCATTTTTTGCTGGGCAATTCGTTAATTTAAAAAATGAAGCGGGCGTAATTCGCAGTTATTCAATTGCCAACATTCCAAATTCAACACACGAGCTAGAATTTCATATTCGGATTTTGCCAAACGGACAATTTAGTCGCTTTGTTGCAGACGAATTAGAAATTGGAATGCTACTGAGTGTTTCACACGCACAAGGCAGTTGTCATTATGTAGAAGGAAAAAGTGAGCAGTCTTTATTGTTGGTTGGTACAGGAACAGGACTTGCGCCACTTTACGGCATCATTCGAGATGCGTTAGAAAATCACAATCACATCGGCAAAATTCACTTATTTCACGGTAGCCGTGATGCGTCAGGGTTGTATTTTGAAGATAAGTTGCGCGAAATGGAAAAAAATCATTCCAATTTTCATTACACGCCTTGTTTATCGGGCGAAGTGAAAAGTCGTAAATATACAAAAGGTCGCGCAAATCAAATTGCGTTAGAAAAATTTATTAAATTAGACCGTTGGCGAGTGTATTTATGCGGTCAACCTGATATGGTTTTGCAAACAAAAAAAATGGCATATATGCAAGGCGCATCATTAAAAGAAATTTACACTGATGCGTTTTTATCTTGAAAGAAAATGTCGATTTTTTCTTTCGCAAATTTCACGCAATTCATTCCACCCGCTGGTAATTTAACCTTTAAAGAAGGCGTTATTTTAATTACGTCTAGCTTTTTTTGTGTTTTTGTTATCGTCAGCAGTTCCGCATATTTAGCACCTAATTCGCCTGTGTTGCTTGCATCAATGGGCGCATCAGTTGTTATTTTGTTATTTGCCCCACTTAGCCCATTTGCCCAACCTTGGTCATTTTTTTGCGGACATTTAATTTCAGCAATTACAGGAATGACTTGCGCGTTATATGTCACGCCATTTTGGTTAGCTTGTGCGTTTGCTGTTAGCACGAGTATTTTTGCAATGCTTTGTTTGCGTTGTTTACATCCACCAGGTGCAGCAACCGCTTTAGTTCCTGTTATCGGCGGCGCAACATTTATCGAACTTGGTTATAACTTCGTTTTAACGCCCGTTTTAATCAACATTTTTGTCATGCTGATTATGGTGATAATCATCAATCGTGCGTGTTTAAAACGCGACTATCCGCAATCTTTTAATCCTATTATTCCCAAAAGTGAAAGCCGTTTATCACAACAAGACGTGCAACAAGCCTTGAAAAAAGGCGGTGAATTTATTGATGTGAACGTCACTAAATTACATGAATTGCTGTTAAGTGCAGAACAACAAAAATTAGAACGCTTGCATGGCGAAATTACTTGCGCTGACATTATGAGCAAAGAAATTGTTGCCGTTGAATACGGTGATGAAGTGGAGATAGCTTGGCAAAAAATGCACCATGAAAAATTAAAGGCGATTCCCGTTGTTGATAAAGCCAATCGTATTATTGGTATCGTGACGTGGGCAGATTTTTTTAAATTTGTTGAAATGTCGCCTTACGTTAATTTTCAAGAAAAATTTTTAGCGTTTATTCGCAGAACACCTGATGTGACAACTCATAAACCTGAAGTTGTTGGTCACATTATGAATAAACACGTCATTTCTTTATCAGAAACTGCGCCAATCACCGATTTAATTCAATTATTTTCAACACAAAAACATCAACAAATTCCGATTGTGAATGACGAAAATAGGCTTGTTGGAATGGTTTTTCAAACCGATTTAATTAGCGCACTGAACGATAAAATTTTATCGACTTAAATTATGATTTTTGCATAAAACTTTTCATTTTTAACCGTTTCTGCCGATTGATGACGCACTAAATAACTAAAATAACAAGGTGTAAATTTATGACCAACGTAACCGAATATGTTCTAACCGAACAAGATTCAGCTGTGACTAGAACCGATTTGAACAACATGATTACTTACGCCTGTCCTGATTTTCTTCGTATCAGCGGCTATGACGAAAAAGAACTTATCGGCAAGCATCACAGCATTGTAGATAATCCCGATATGCCAAAAGAAGTTTTTGACGATTTATGGAAATGCTTGAAAGCTCAACAACCTTGGGTTGGGGTGATAAAAAGTTCATGCAAAGATGGCAGTTATTTTTGGGGCATTGCCAACATTATTCCCGATTATGAACATGGAAAACATATTGGTTACATGGCTGTTCGCAAAAAGGCAAACCCCAAACAAATTGAACATACTGAAAATGCGTATCGCTTAATTAAACAAGGTGCAAAAAATTTAAAAGTTGAACGTGGTGAAATTATCGAAAATAGTTTCATGCGACGATTCGACTTTTTCAAAATGGCATCTATCAAAACGCGCATTATTTCTGTGATTTCGATGTTAGCTACGTTGTTTTTAATTGCCTCGTTAAGCGGTCTTTACAATGTGAATAAAACTAATGATTCGCTTCGTATTGTTTATGAAGAAAAAGAAATTCCGTTATATCAAATCAGCACCATTCAAAAATTATTACTGCAAAATCGAATTTTAATTACCGCGTGTTTAGTGGACTCCGCTTTGATTTCGTCAAATACCACGCAAATTGAAAAAAATATCGCTGATATTACCGAATTATGGAAAACGTATTCGTCAACCTCATTAAATCAAGAAGAAAAAGCACTTGCTGACCAATTTGCCGCAAATCGCAAACAATTTGTGCAACAAGGTTTATTAGCCACTATGGCGGCGTTACGCGCAAATGATTCAGAGAAAGCAAAAGAATTGGTTGTCACAAAAGTACGTCCACTTTTTAACGCCGTTTCCAGTGACATTGAAACGCTGTCAAAGTTTCAAATGAATACCAGCCAAAAATTATACGAATCAGCTCAAAATCGTTTTAATCAATCCATGCAAACAATGATGACGTTGTTAATCGGTGGATTTTCACTTCACAAAAGAGTTCGTCTAATAAATTCAACTGCTGGCAAGTTGATAAAGCAATAAGAGCAGAACAATCTGCAATCAAAATCATAAAGGGGTTCCAATACTAACGAGGCGAAAACGTACGCTAAGAGATTTTAATCACGTGGAAGCCTTATGCTTACTGACTTTCAGTCTAAAATGATTCCCAATAACATAAATTTCAAAACTAACAACGGCTTAATCGCTTTTATTATTGGAGTTTCGTTTGTTAAAGAACACCATTGAATCGTTGTTCAACAGTGTTCCAATTTATAATGTCAAATAAATTATTCACATATTCAGAACGACGATTTTGATATTTTAGATAATAAGCGTGTTCCCAAACATCAAGTACCAAAATGGGAATAACGCCCCAGGCAGTCAATTTTTGATGATTTTCACATTGTAAAACCATCAATTTTCCACTAGCAGGAAGATACCCCAATATTCCCCATCCAGCTCCTTCAACTGAGATTGTTGCGGCAGCTAAATGTGTTTTTAATTTGTCATAAGAGCCAAAATTATTTTCAATTGCTTTAAGTAAATTACCTTTTGGAATGCCGCCACCTTTGCCAGATAAATTATCCCAATAGTGTGTATGCAAAATATGGCTAGATAAGTTAAATGCTAGCTCTTTTTCATAATGTTTGACTAATGTAAAATCGTTGTTGTCTCGCGCAACCGATAAGTTATCTTCCGCTTTATTTGCGGCGGTAACAGCAGGTTTATGGTGAAAATTATAGTGCAACTCTACCGTCTTAGCATCAATGACAGGTTCGAGTGCGTTATAAGAGTAAGGCAACGGTAATAAAAAATATTTTCCCTGTGCATCGGTCAATTTATTTGGTGTGTAAATCGTTTCTGAGCTATTTTCTTTTGCTTGTGAAAAACTACTTAAAGCCAAGCCACCCGCAATGGCTACAGTGCTTTGTAAAAAATCCCGACGTGTTGTCATAGTTGATTACTCCAAAAAAGTTGCATATAAAATTGATATGTTTTTAGTGATGGTTACTTTTAAAACGTGTTATGGAGTTTCACATAAATAATCTCCATACCATCCCAAACAACCCACAAACAGCAATAACTGAAATAACACCAACTTTATAACGTACCAATGCTAACAATGCACTGGCTGAAATGATGATGCTTATAATGTCAAACTGACCATTTAAACCATTAGGCAAAAATATATGTTGTGCAAAAAAGACAGCTAGATTCAAAATAACGCCTACGACCGCTGCTGTAATTGCAGATAATGGCCGACCGTAAGGATTCCTTCGTAAATGGATAATAGTGCTCTGTAACCCGCACCGTACCTACATTCAAAACATAATTCCATAGTCCACCGGCAGCGGATAGCGCTCTTTCAGCTCGAATAGTCCGAAACGATTGAGATGAGACGTCCGGTACGGACTAAATCCGGCAATTAATTCCGGTGTAAGCTTCATCCCTTCCGCCTCCAACTCCTTTAACGCCTGTGTGATGCTATGGCAGTTATGGAAGATCACAAGGTTGGAGATCAGGTGATTATATTTGATAATCTTCAGTTGATCATCGCGAACATTTTCGGTGATGGTATCGGCTCCGAAAAAAAACCACTGGGCGAACTGGTTGAAGCCTTCGCACTTATTTTGCGCAGCCTGAATGATGCGGCGTAGCTCTTCATCCCCAATGTATTCTAGCAAAAAAGTAGTACGAACCACCCGTCCGAGTTCCCGAAACGCGAAGTACAGTTTATTCTTCCTGCTGGCCGTGCCAAGTTTGCGCAGTATAGTCGAGGGTGAAATCCGACCCGCCCGAATGGATTGGGCGACCTGCAGCATGTCTGGCAAATGACAAGCAATCAAATCCCAGTCAATGGCTTCCTTGGTGAACAGCTCATCAATGTTTTTGTACGCTTCCTGCGGAGTCGGACGAAACCATTTCAAGTCTTTCCAGTTCCGGATTCTTGGCATCAGCTTGATGCCAAGCAAAAAGGCCAATCCGTAGACCGGAGCGCTCTGCGCCTGTGTATCACCATGTAAAATATCAGGTTGAATATCGGATTTATTCTTGGTCAGGCCATCGAGAATATAGATGGCCTCCCAGGCACCACACGGGATGAAATGCGAGAACAGTGCAATATACGTGTCACTGACATGGTAGTAAGCAATGCCACCATAACCGCCATAACGGATGTGACGCTCCGTCAGCAAGTTGTTTTCATACAAGTTCCACTGCGTGCCATCGGCGGCAGCCCGTTTGGTATCGCCCCAATAACGCGGTAACTGAAACTGGTTGTAAGCATTGATGATGTCGCAAATCGCCGCCTCCAGTTTTTCGGTGGAAGCCTGGCGTTGATCAACAAAGGATATTTGCCGTGCACTGATGTCCGCGAAATTACGGGCTGTCTGGGTTGGACCCAAGCCTGTTCCATAGGCGAACGTGGTCAAAATCTTGCGCCGCGCATCTTCCTTAATCTTACCTTGATGTCCACTGAGCGGTCCAAGATGTTTGTCCCAGCCAATCCACTGCGAAGTATCGACGAGCACATCTAACAGGGACAGCTCCAGTTTATCAAGTTTCTTGGTCAGTGCTACATCCAGTGCCTGGAATCCTTCTGGGATCGGCTTTTTCTTTAGTCGGCATAATTTCGGACGACCATCAATAATCTGGAAGAAAGGGTTATCGGGATAAGCGTCGTCCGCTTTTTTCGCGGCAGCCGTTAAAAGACTGCGAACATGCAATACGAATGGATCGGCTTCAACTGGAAGGCCAACTTCTTGGCCGTAAGCCTCTCTGGTTTTTGAACACTCGTCTAACGGCACCAGTTCGTCCCGAGTATCGGAATAATTATTGGCCCCAATAACGCAAAGATCGGCGGATTTCAGTTCGCGTACCATTTGGGCGCAAACACACACCTCGAATTGACGTCGATGTAGTCGAGTTGGTGCCTCGCGCTGTTGCTCGCCAGTAATCAGCTTCCACCATTTCTCTGGTACCCAGGCCAGGTCGGACAAGCTCAAATAAGCTGAGGTACCACTTTTCAGTGTTATCCACTCGCTGTGGCGCCCCCGCTGAGCGAGCATCAGTATCAATGCACGTTCAAAACTTAAATCCTGACTGGTCGACACAAAGCGCAACTTGGACAGGATACGCAATAACTCCGCTCGTCGATTAGCAAAGATCGGTTTCATGAAGCGGCATTCGTTCTTGCCACCATATTCAGTGTGCAACCGTGAGAATTCACATAAATCGGGGCGATCAGAAATGGTCTGCCGGACTTCCTGTAACTGAGTTTCATCGGATTCTGTCGAACTCAGCACAGTGTCGAGTAATGCATAACGACGCAAAATTTCATCCGTCTTGCCTTGACTATCCATTAAGTATTTCTGCAATTTCTCACCCGCAATACGCGATACCCGACTCATCTGCTTACAGAAGACATCACATAGGTCATCTGTCACAATGGCAAGTCGCTGACGAATCACCGCCAAGGTTACCGCATATCGTTTCGATGGTGCCAGATCGGCCATGCTGGCAGCGTCAAGCGCATTGCCCTCCAACGCCCATTGGCTGACTTTAACGATTGGAAGCGTCTTTAGGACTGCGTTATAGCCGGAAAGCGCAGTCAACTGATCGAAGCGTACCAACAGATCTCGCATACCATGAACGGTTGGCTTAGCAGTATCTTGTTTGATGTCGTGCCAGGGACTGACCCTGCGAGAATCGTCGCCGACGATGAACAGTGCATCGAGAAAGATAGCACCCGTTTTGCCCAGAGCATTATGAATCTGCTCATACAGTGCTTGATTGGTGGCAGCACGTCCGGCGCGCGCTTCCCGCACCAAGGTGTCAAACGCTGGCAATTCATATCGGTGGCGAACCAGAATTTCGATGCCAACATTGACGATGTCCGCCACATCTTCCTTGGTTAAAGCTGCTTCGCTGAGCGTGGCACGGAGCAATGTCTTTCCCTGAACAGAGAATGGCTTTACGTCTAGAAATCGCCGTACTGATGCCAGATGGTTGTAGCGAACTTTTGATTGGTCGTAACTGTGTAATCCTTCTCGATCAACGCGGCGATTGATCACCGTCGCGATGTGTTCGATAATGGCTTCCGGGACTTCGCTCGACTGCACGAAATATCCTAATCGCTGGAATGTTTTCAACAAAACGACAAAACCAAGCTGCGTCGTCGGTAAGCGCGTGACGTTGGCACAAAACGTCAATTCGTCATCTGTTGGCGTGTAGAACCGTTCCAACTCTGTTGACGTCAAACGGGTTTTGAAACGCGGATAGGCCGTATCGCTAGGTTGCATGCCCTTGATCCAGACTATGTCTAATCAAATCCATCTACTTTATTGTGACGTCAAAGCAGCTTCTCTTATCCGCATAATTGTTTGTCGAGTCGTCTTGAATTCACGAGCTAACTCAGAAATATTAATCCCAGCAGCCAGTCTTTCTATGACTACTGCGCGTTCTGTCATATTTAGTACTGGCGGTCTGCCAAATTGTTTACCAGCAGCCTTAGCCCGATTAATCCCTGACTGCGTTCTCTCAATCAACAGGTCACGTTCGAACTCGGCTACAGCTGCGATAACTTGCATTGTCATCTTCCCCGCTGGACTGGTCAGATCAACACCTCCCAGAGCAAGACAATGTACGCGCACACCCCAACTTGAAAGTTGCTCTACGGTTGTCCGTACATCCATGGCATTACGCCCAAGCCGGTCAAGTTTTGTCACGACCAGAATATCGCCGGATTCCATCCTGTCGATTAATTTAGTAAAACCTGGACGTTCCTTTGCTGCCACTGATCCACTGATACTTTCTTCAATAAGTCTCTGCGCTTCAATAGCAAATCCTGCCGCCTTGATTTCTATACTCTGATTTTGGGTAGTTTGGTCTGTAGTCGAAACTCGACAGTAAGCAAAAACGCGTGACATGGGCCAATTCCGTCCGAAAGTGATGTACGAATTATAGCATGTGTACGAAATGTATTTAGCCTACTTTTGTACACCTCTTGTGAGGTATGTACGAAACCGGTCGGTTTCGTACCTTTGGCCGTTGTGATGCGGCTCCATTATTTTGATTCGCCAATATTATTCTATTAGTGCTATAGTGCATTAGTGTATTCGTGCATTAATATTTTGGAGGTTATAATGATAACAGTGGCTAATCAACCTAGCGTCAAGGTCATTGGTGCAAACGGGCAGATCTCGCTGGGCAAGCAGTACGCTGGCCGACAAGTTCTGGTGGAAGAGCAAGAGCCGGGGGTCTGGCTGGTACGCACAGCTACCGTCATTCCAGACAACGAACGCTGGCTACACCAACCAAAAACGGCGGCTGATCTGCAAAATGCCTTGTCTTGGACGCAAGCCAATTCACCGACCGATACCAATGTTGATAACATTCTGGAGAAACTGAATGGCCAAGATTGACCCGGATGGACTGGTCAGGCTTGACCTTAACAATCCCGTCTTTCAGGAGAATCTTCTGACACTGCAAAAGGCAGAGCGGCACGCAGCCATAGAAACACTCAACAAGCTTCGGCAGATGACCTGGAACCAGGTCTATCGCGACAGTGGCCTTAAATGGGAAAAAATCGTTAGTTTTAAGCCACCACCCGGAATTGATGCTGTCTATTCGTTGCGTATTACCCAAGCACGACGAGCAACGGCCTTTCGTGATGGTGAATTTATCCGTCTTCTAACCATTGCCTCTGATCACGATAGCACCTACGGCAAGCAGTGATGAATTTCGCCCATCGCGGTTGAATATTCGTGTACTTGCCAGCTTGACGTCTATTAAGGGGTGCTCGCAGAATTCGGAAAATTGCGTACGCTTAGATCAATTGTGCTGTCGTAGTTATCGTAATTTAATGCGTGTGATTTCCCTCTTGCATAATTCGCCTCTCATGATAAGATAGTAATTAATTACTATCTTATCATGAGAGGCGACCTTGAATACCCATGTAAAGCATCTGCCTGCCGATGAACGGCGTGCCGTGACTATCGAGGCAGTGGTTGATCTGGCAGGTTTGCAAAATCCCAGCGAAATCACAACTGCCGCTATTGCCAAGCATATGAATCTGACCCAGGGCGCGTTGTTTCGTCATTTTCCGACCAAGGATGCCATTTGGCAGGCCGTCATGGAGTGGGTGGCGGAACGCCTCTTGGCGCGGATTGATGGCGCCGCGCAAGGAATTGACTCGCCTCTGGCTGCGATGCAGGCCATGTTTATGAGCCATGTCGAGTTCGTCGCCGAGCATCCAGGGGCGCCACGGATGATGTTTGGCGAATTGCAACGAGCCGAACAGACAGCGCCCAAGCGTATAGTGCAGTCGCTAATTCAGCGCTATGCGGAACGCCTGCATCGGCTAATCGAAGCGGGCAAGGCCTGCGGCGAGCTGCCTGCCGAGCTCGATACCGAAGCTGCGGCCACTCTTTTTATCGGCACTATCCAAGGCTTGGTCATGCAATCGCTACTGGCCGGCAACGTGGAGCGTATTCGCCACGATGCGCCACGGGTGTTTGCAATTTATCGACGTGGTATCCGGAGTACGCAATGAAACGCTTACCTCTACAAAAACGTACCTTGGCGCTCCTGGCGATTGTCATTCCGTTGCTTGCAGTTTTTATTTATGTCGGCTTGCGATCCGGCCCGTTAGCGCCTGTGGCCGTGACGGTCGAAACCGTGGAGGCTAAGTCAATTACCCCTGCATTATTCGGTATCGGCACCGTAGAGGCGCGCTATACCTACAAGATCGGACCCACGGTTGCCGGTCGCGTGCAACGGCTGGCAGTGCATGTGGGTGATCGGGTACAGGCCGGCCAAGTGCTCGGCGAGATGGAGCAGGTCGATCTCGATGATCGCGTCCGCTCGCAGGCTTCGGCATACAAGCATGCCGAAGCGGCATTGCGCGAAGCCAAGGCCAGGCAAGTCTATGCACAAACGCAGGCGCACCGGTATGAGCAATTGCTTGCAGTGCGCTCAACCAGCGAGGAAATCCTCGCCATTAAACGACAGGAATTGCAGATTGCGAATGCTGTAGTTTCAGCAGCGCTTGAAGATGTCGCTCGGGCTCAGTCCGATCGGGAGGCTTTGATTGCGCAGCGAAGTAATCTGCGGCTGATTGCGCCGGTTGACGGTTTGGTCAGCTCCCGCGATGCCGATCCAGGCACAACCGTCGTCGCAGGCCAAACGGTGGTGGAACTGATTGATCCCAAAAGTTTATGGCTCAACGTGCGTTTCGATCAGATCAGTGCGACAGGATTCGCCGCTGGACTGCCGGCCCACATTGTATTGCGCTCGCGTAACGGGCAAGCGTTGGCCGGCCGCTTACTGCGGGTGGAGCCCAAGGCCGACGCAATCACCGAGGAAATGCTGGCCAAGGTAAATTTCGAAACTCAACCCGAGCCGTTACCGCCCGTGGGTGAGCTGGCAGAAGTCACGGTCGATTTACCGGCACTCCCGGCAGCCCCCGTAATTTCCAACGCAGCCATCCACCGTGAGCATGATCAGGTGGGTGTCTGGCAAGTCAGGGATGGCGATCTACATTTTACCCCCATCAAGTATGGGGCTTCCGATCTTGATGGCTACGTGCAAATACGTGAAGGATTGAAGGCCGACGATCAGGTGGTGGTCTATAGCAACAAGGCGCTGACTTCGCACAGCCGAATCGATGTGGTTGAGCGTATACCGGGGAGCGCGCGATGATCAGCTTGGCGGGGCGCGATATTCTTCATTCCTGGGGCAAGTTTGTGTTCACCGGTATAGGTTTAGGCTTATTGATCGGGGTAACCTTAAGCATGGCCGGTATCTATCGGGGCATGGTAGACGATGCACGGGTGATGCTGGACAACACCGGCGCAGACCTGTGGGTGGTGCAGCAGGGCACTCAGGGCCCTTATGCCGAATCCTCCAGTTTGTACGATGATCTCTATCGCAGCTTGCTGGATATGCCGGGGGTAGAATACGCCGCTAATGTCACCTATCTGATTATGCAGGTCGGCCATCACGGACAGGATGTCAGCACCATGGTGGTCGGCATCACCGCTGGCAAGCCGGGCACCCCGGGCCAGCCCCGACATCTGGTTGCCGGCCGACATATCACCCGTAGTCACTATGAAGCTGTTGCCGATATTTCCAGCGGATTTCAGCTTGGCGAGCGTATCAGAATTCGTCGCAATCTGTATACGGTCGTCGGGTTGTCCAAACGCACGGTGTCTTATAATGGTGACCCGATGCTTTTCATCCCGCTTAAAGACGCGCAAGAAGCGCAATTTCTGAAAGACAATGACGCCCTGACCCAGCAGCGCCGGCGCAATGCCGAAAATCCGGCCTTCAATCGGCCGGGAATTCCCGATCTACTCGCAGCGGTGAACGCCTCGCAAAGTGCCAATGCCACTGTCAATGCGATACTGGTCAAGCTCAAACCCTACACACCCCCTGAGAATGTAGCCGAGCCTATGCGCCGCTGGAAGCGCCTACAGGTTTATACCCGTACCCAGATGGAGTCGATTTTGATGGACAAGGTAATCGCTAAATCGGCCAGGCAGATCGCCTTATTTTTGGTGATTCTGGGCATAGTCAGCGCGGCCATTGTTGCCTTCATCATCTATACCTTGACCTTGGGAAAAATTCGGGAAATCGCGGTGCTTAAGCTAATTGGCACCAAGAATCGCACCATTGCCGCCATGATCATGCAACAGTCGCTTGCGCTTGGCATCATCGGTTTTGTGGTGGGTAAAATCACTGCTACTTTCTGGGTGCCGATCTTTCCCAAGTATGTGTTATTAATGCCGCTAGATTCCGTCGCAGGTTTTTTTGCCGTGCTGCTGATCTGTGCGTTGGCCAGCCTCGTTGCTATTCGCATGGCGCTCCAGGTCGATCCGGCGGAAGCCATAGGAGGCTAAGATGAGCGGCAAAGGTATTCGTCTAGAAGGTCTAAAGAAACGCTACGGCGAGGGCGATACCGCTGTTTATGCCTTGAAAGGCGTGGACATGCAGGTTGCGCCGGGTGAAGTAGTAGGACTCATCGGGCCTTCGGGCTCCGGCAAGAGTACCCTGCTCAAATGTCTGGGGGCGGTGATCGACCCGACTGCCGGCCGCATGATACTGGGAGATGAGGTGATTTTTGACGACGGCTGGAAAGTCCGCGACTTGCGTGCCTTGAGGCGGGACAAAATAGGCTTCGTATTTCAGGCGCCCTACCTGATTCCGTTTCTCGATGTGACAGACAACGTCGCGTTGCTGCCGATGTTGGCAGGCATTCCCAATGGCGAAGCGCGCGCGAAAGCGCTGGAGTTGCTCACTGCGCTGGATGTGCAGCACCGTGCTCGCGCCATGCCATCAAAACTTTCAGGCGGCGAGCAGCAGCGCGTAGCGATTGCTCGCGGATTGGTCAATCACCCGCCGGTGATTCTGGCCGACGAGCCCACCGCGCCGCTCGATAGCGAGAGGGCCATGGCCGTTATCCGCATCCTCAATCATATGGCACGTCAGTTCGAGACCGCCATCATCGTGGTCACCCACGACGAAAAAATCATACCCACCTTCAAGCGCATCTACCATATCCGCGATGGCGTGACACATGAGGAAGTCGGCGAAGGACGGGGGTTCGAGTGAGTAAACAATTCAATTTAAGGCGCTTTTTATGACACACCAAAACTCCTTTAGAAATCTCTTTAAAGCGATTGCAGTCGGCGTATTTCTAGTCGGCATCTGTTCGCCTGCTTGGGCCGATGGCGATACTGAAAGTAAGCCATTGGCGCTGCAACGGATCATGCAAGAACTCGGCAAAAACATGCAGGCCATCACTGACGCTATTTCTCGTGAAGATTGGGCTTTGGTCGCCAAAATTGCACCACAGGTCGCCGAACATCCGGAGCCGCCAGTCATCGAGAAGATGCGTATCCTAAGTTTCATTGGCACCGATATGGGCACGTTCGAAAGTCATGATGAAATAACGCACCAGGCTGCACGTGCACTGGAGCAAGTTGCCGCTCGCAATGATGGACAAGGCGTGATCGCAGCCTTTGCAACTCTTCAAAGCGGTTGTCTGGCTTGCCATCAGAGCTTCCGTAAATCGTTCGTGGAACATTTTTATGGACAACGTTGAAGAGATGCACAGTCTCGGCACTGATAGCATGAAGACCAATCATATCGCTGTTCTGACATATACAGCCTTGATTCTTGCCGGATTGCTGACGGGTTGTACCGTAGGGCCTGATTTCAAACCACCGGCCGCCCCCGATATGCCCGGCTATACAGCGGCGCCTTTGCCAGCACAATCGGCATCCGCACCCACGGCTTTGGGGGATGCGCAGCACTTCAGGATCGGCGCGAGCGTGAGCGCACAGTGGTGGCGTGATCTGGCTTCGCCCAAACTCAATGCACTGATCGAGAAGGCCTTTCATGCTAGTCCAACCCTGGCTTCTGCACGAGCCACATTACGACAGGCGCAGGAAATCTATGTGGCGCAGGAAGGGGCTATGACTTATCCTCAAGTCGATGCGGGTTTCAGCGCACAACGACAACGCTTTAATCCCATCGTATTGGGGCAAGACGGCAAGGCGCGGGAATTCAGTTTGTTTAACGCCGGTGTTAACGTACATTACCAACTCGATCTTGCAGGCGGTAACCGCCGCGCATTGGAAGCCCTAGCCGCCCAAACCGAGTATCGCCGCCACGAACTGGAAGGTGCGCAGCTGACCTTGGCGGGCAACATCGTTACCGCCGCTGTCACCCAAGCCAGGCTTGCGGCACAGATTCAGTCTACGGAGGCCATTCTTCGCGCTCAGGATGAACAATTACACATTACCAAAGAGCGCGTGCGGCTTGGCCAGGGCGCACCGGATGAGGTGTTGGCACTGCAAATCCAAGTGGAGCAGGTTCGTGCCGGACTTCCTTTGTTGCGCAAACAGGGTCAGCAGAATGAACATCTGTTGGCCACGCTCACTGGCCGTGCGCCGGAAGATGGAAGTTTGCGCACTTTCACCCTGGAGGAATTCACCCTGCCATCCGCTTTGCCGCTGGTCGTACCTTCCGAGTTGGTGCGCCGCCGCCCCGACATTCGTGGCGCAGAAGCGCTGTTACACGCCGCCAACGCCGAATATGGCAGCGCTATCGCCAAGCTGTATCCGCAACTCAATCTCAGCGCCAATCTAGCTACGCAGACCTTGATTGCAGGCGCATTGTTCGGACCCGGTTCGGCAATATGGAACGTCCTTGGACAACTTACCCAGCCACTCTTTAATCCCGCGCTTCCCGCCGAAAAGCGCGCGGCATTGGCCGCGTTCGATGCGGCGGCGGCAAATTACCAAAGCGTCGTGCTCGAATCCCTGCGCAATGTGGCCGATGTCCTGCGCGCACTGGAGAACGATGCCCAGGCATTGGCAGCATTGGCCGCCGCCGATGCTGCGGCTCAAGGCTCTTTGCAATCCGTGCAGAGGCAATATGCACTGGGTGCGGCCAGCTACGTTCAGCAACTTATCGCACAACAAGCGGTGCAACAGACCAGCATCAACTTGATCGCGGCTCAGGCGCAGCGCCTCGTCGATAGTGCGGCTCTGTATCAAGCTATGGGCGGAGGTGTCGGTTAAGGCTATACATGGCAGGCGTAAAATGTAGTTGTAATGCGTGTTGCAGGTCACTACTATCCATTTACGAAGGAATCCTTACGCCTAGCCATATAGGCGAGTGATGGCACGGGTTTTCCCGCTGTGGTGAGAACCTGTGATGAGTAAATTGGTTTTTTTGCTGATAATCTTATTTTCAATCACGCGACCTCCGTAATTTGTTTTGGTTCGCAGTTCGGGTTGATACCAATTAGGCTTGTTTATCCATGCGGTTTTCATGGTGATTTTCTATTTTTCTTAATGAAGGCCTGTTGTTTTTGGGGAATAGCCCAAAAAAAAGCGCGATTTTTAGTCACGCTTTTTTGAAAAAAATTAAGCTAATGTAATTTGCGAGAAATCGGTGATACCGGTGAGTTTGATTGCCATTTCAAAGGCTGGGGTATCGTTTAAATTGATGTAGAGCGTTTGAGTGATTGGGTCAAAGGCGCCTTGATTGGCAGCCGGCATATTGATTGCCGGTTTTGCTGGAACAGCGGGAATATCGGACGTTGCTGGAATATAATCATGTGTTGCCGTGGCTGGAATTGCGTTACGTCCCATAATGGCTGCGTGGCCTTTAGTCGCAGCAACATAATTGCCAAGCAAGGTAAAACCGTTTGGCAGGCTGATAAGTAATTTATCCCCATCTAGTTTATTAAAATCGGTAATGATATCGGGCGACTTTTTGCTGTTGTCTTTATAGCTAATGTAAAACGTATCCGCACCGGCGCCGCCAGTTAGCGTATCTGAACCGACGCCACCTTCAATGTAATCATTCCCGATACCACCAATGATAATATCGTTGCCATTATCGCCATATAACATATCATTGCCATCTCCACCGTTTACGCTATCTGCACTATCGCCACCAGAAAGGGTGTCATTGCCTACGGCACCGTTGAGCGAATCGTTACCCGCTCCGCCTTGAATTGAATCGTTACCTGAATCGCCATTAAGGAAATCATTGCCCCTATTTCCAATAACAATGTCGTCCCCTTCCCCGCCAGCAACCATATTGTTGCCTGAACCGGTATCAATAGTGTCATTACCCGTGCCACCGCTTATTGAATCATCACCGTTACCTCCCCAAACAAAATCAGCCGCATTCCCGCCTGTCATGCTGTCATTTCCATCGTTGCCGTAGAGATCATTTCCGAAATTGGACGCAATCAATAAATCGTCACCTTTCCCGCCGCCAAGATTGAGCTTTTGCAGCGATTGTGAGGCGTCGATGATGTTATTGATGTCATTTCCTGTGATTTTGACGTCCTGCGGATTAGCTAAATAATTCGCATTGAGCTTATTTAGTGTCACTTTGCCGTTGATTGATGAGTTTGTTCCGGCTGTTGATGAAATAGTCATGTTTTACTCTCCACTATTAAATTAAAATTAATTCCGTTGCGGTGGAACTGTTAGCCACATGACACCCATCAAGCGTTGAGCTAAAGAATTGGCTTCTATTCTGAAAGTATCTAACGATTTAAAAAGACAGCGCGTTCGGGTAGCTACCAACGCGCTTTTTTTGTTTTAAAGCTGACCACGCAGAAATCGTAGGCTTAAATCAATGTCTAATTTCTGGTGAATGACGCCTGATGTGACGTATTTATTTTTATAGGCAAACCACTCTGATACTTCACTTTCTTTAAACGTACTAATCTCTCTGCCAATGCCTTTAATGCGCTGAGGGCAGCAGGTTGGAAAATTATTGTTCTCGATGTATTTGGTTAGGCTGGCTTGTGATACACCATATCTTTCGATTATTTGATT
>ERZ1034363.720-NODE-720-length-21117-cov-5.898337_pt1 | contig 21117 bp, 16 predicted proteins | sample MGYA00520616_ERZ1034363 | MGnify/ENA primary metagenome ERZ1034363 (study PRJEB33736, sample SAMEA104284506) | Azolla filiculoides | biome: Urban; feature: Water surface; material: Ditch water | place: Netherlands | collected 2015-10-28 | depth 0-0.1 m ... | reverse complement strand
CGCATCGCTCGACTACTAGCGATGGTTAGTTAGTTGCATATCTCACAACAACTCGCCGCAGAGGCCGTCGAGCAAGTATTCGCAGGACGTAATTTGGGCGTCACACTAGAAACATTATTTGCACATCACCAAAGCATCACCCCCCAACAGCGTGCGGCGGCACAGGATCTCAGCTATGGTACTTTGCGTTATTACGGTGCCGTAGCTTCTTTGTTAAGTCAGTTATTAGAAAAACCTTTACCTGATGAACGATTAAGATGTCTACTTTTAGTGGCTATTTATCAATTGCAATATGACAAAGCGGCTTCCCATACCGTCGTCGATCAAGCGGTCAAGGCAGCAAGCAGCTCGAAGAAAACCTGGGCAAAAGGACTTGTTAATGGTGTACTTCGCAATTTCTTGCGTCAACAAACGTCATTGACGGAAGCTTTAGCCAATGAGGAAATCGCTCAATATTCCTATCCTCAATGGTGGATTACCAAACTCAAATATCAATATCCAGATAATTGGCAGGCAATGTTAGAGGCAGGAAACCAACACCCTCCAATGACTCTTCGTGTAAATCCACGCCGCATTTCAGGAAGTGATTTTTGTAAAAAATTACAGACCTATGGATATGCTTCGACTCAGCTAAGTGATAACGCTGTCATGCTTACAAAACCGATGCCTGTCGATAAGATTCCAGGATTTAACGAAGGTGAAGTTTCAATTCAAGATTTTGGCGCTCAATTTGCCGGCTACGCACTTGACCTTAAAAAGGGCCAACGAGTATTAGATGCCTGTTGTGCACCGGGGGGCAAAACAGGTCAAATTTTAGAATTAGCCGACGTGGATTTAGTTGCTGTTGATAACGATGCAACAAGAATTCACCGAACCAAAAGTAACATTGATCGATTAGGACTCAACGCTACGCTAGTCGTTGGGGATGCTGCAAAACCAGACGATTGGTGGGACGGCAAAGTATTCGATCGCATCCTGGCTGACGTGCCTTGTACAGCCTCGGGTATTGTGCGACGTCATGTGGATATTAAATGGCTAAGACGTGAAGCTGACATTGCTTCGTTCACCAAACAACAAGCACAGATTTTGCCGTCGTTGTGGCAGCTATTAGCAAAGGGTGGTAAATTGCTCTACGTGACGTGCTCGGTTTTTCATGAGGAAAATCAGCGTCAAATCGATAGTTTTTTGAAAACACAGTCTGACGCATTACAACTGCCTCTGACTCAACCTTTAACGGGCATGAATTTAAAAAATGGACAGCTACAGCCTAGCGCGCAGCACGATGGTTTATTTTATGCACTCTTACAAAAAAATTAAATTTAGCTTATTTAAAGCTCTGACTTTATTGTCAGCACTGCTTTTCTCGCTCAATCTTTATGCAGCGCCTGGATCAATTCATATTAAAAATGCTGAGTTGATTCCGCTAGAGGAACGCTACACCTTAAATTCCGACTTTGATTTGACACTTAATAACGTATTAGAGGATGCGCTAATGAAAGGCGTTCCGCTAACATTCCTCGTAGAGTTCCAGATAACAACGCCACGCACCTATTGGTTTGATGACGAAATCATCACACAAAGCTATAGGGTCAGCTTGAGTTACCACGCACTTTCTAGACAATTTTTAATTATCCGTAACAAAAATCAGTCTTCATTTAATAATCTACAACAAGCTAAAGAAGCACTAAGCAAAATTAAAGACTGGGCCGTTATTGATAAGTCCTTACTCAAAAAAGGCGAGCCTTATCAAGCAGCCCTGAGAGTTCGATTAGATCAGTCCAAGCTACCTAAACCCATACAGGTTGAAGCAAGCGGATCAGAAAACTGGACCTTGGTTTCTGAACGCCATCAGTGGACGCCTGCATTTGGTTTATAAATGAAATATATTGTTTTTATCAGTGCCGCGCTTGGAGGAATATTACTTTTCCTTCTTTCACACGCCAGCTCAAATGGCTCTATTTCCGGTCACTACTATACTATTCTTCTAGGGCTTAATATCACCCTTGCGCTAGGACTCACTGCACTTATTGGCTTTCAGCTTTGGCGTCTCTATCAACAAATGCGCTCCCGCGTTATTGGAAGTCGACTTAATGTCAGGCTAATGGGGGCGTTTGCCTTGATGGCAATTATTCCAGGCATGATTGTTTACATTGTTTCAGTAAACTTTCTAACGCGATCAATCGAATCATGGTTCAACGTCAAAGTAGAAGCTGCTCTTGAAGGGGGCGTTCATCTTGGGCAAAGCGCGCTAGATGCCATGTTGATCGATACAAAGCTTAAAGGCGAAAGTATTGCCTCAAACTTGGCCTTTCAACCAAGTAATACGCAACTTAATATTTTGAATGACTTACGAGAAAAAAGCGGCGTTCAAGATGCGGCTCTTTTTAACATACAAGGCAAGATTTTATCTTTCTCTAGCGCAGATCCACTGAGCTTTCTGCCTGATGCCCCCAGCCTTTCTCAATTGCGACAAGCGAAAGTTCGCAACTATGGGGTCATCGAACCAATACCAGGAAAAGGTTTGTATTTAAGAGTATTAGTGCCGGTCAATATGAATGATATTGGCGGCGAAACACGCATACTCCAACTCTTACAACCCGTACCCAAACAACTATCAAATACTGCAGAAGCAGTTCAAGACGTCTACCAAGACTATCAAGAACTTTCACTTAGTCGTGAATCTCTGAAAGAAGTATTCGCTTTAACACTGACGCTAGTTCTCATGCTTGCCATGCTCACCGCAGTATCTGTCGCCTTTGTATTAAGCCGCCGTTTATCAGCGCCTCTAGGGGTTCTGGCGGAAGGCACTCGTGCCATTGCTCGGGGAGACTACGACACTGTATTGCCTGTTCATGGCAACGATGAACTTGGTGTATTAGTGCAATCATTTAACAGCATGACCAAACAACTGGGAGATGCTACACAAGCTGCCAACAGCAACCGGGCTCGAGTTGAAGCAGCGCGCGGATACTTAGAAACGATTTTGGCACATCTTTCATCTGGCGTACTTACACTTAATGACAAAGGCGAGTTAAGAACATACAACCTTGCTGCTTCTAATATCTTAGGAGTGGTGCTGGGTCATTTCGCTCATCAATCTTTTGAAGAATTAGGTCGCGAATTTCCTGCTCTGAAAGAATTAAGCGAAAGAATCCTCGCACACGCTCAAAACATTCAAAGTAATGAGTGGCAGGAAGAAATGAACATTGTTACATCTCAAGGCAAGCGCACAATTTTATTACGTGGCTCACGCTTACCTTATAGTGCGGACAGTGGTTATCTGATCGTATTTGATGACATCACAACAATGGTACAAGCTCAACGAGATGCAGCATGGGGAGAAGTAGCAAGAAGGCTTGCTCATGAAATTAAAAATCCACTAACACCCATTCAGTTATCTGCGGAGCGCATTGAACATAAACTATCTAGCAAACTTGATAAAGCAGATAGTGAAATGTTACGTCGCGCAAAAGATACCATCGTGGCACAAGTTGATGCGATGAAAACAATGGTAAATGAGTTTAGTGAATACGCACGTGCCCCCTCACTTAATTTAAGTAGTGTGAATATTAATCGCCTTGTTCAAGACGTATTAGAACTTTACGAGCCAGCACAAATTAAAATTAAAACCAATTTGGGGAAGAGTATCGCTGAAGTGTTAGGTGATGCGACGATGTTAAGGCAAGTGCTACATAACCTACTTCAAAATGCACAAGATGCCCTAGAGAAGACTCCCAAGGCAGCCATTCAAGTGAATACATTCCAAAAAGGAGATGAAGTTTGTTTGTCCGTGAGTGACAACGGCACTGGATTTCCTTTAGAAATTTTATCAAGCGCTTTTGAGCCGTACATGACTACCAAGCAACACGGCACAGGCTTAGGATTAGCGATTGTTAAAAAAATTGTGGAGGAGCATAAGGGCACAATTAACATTGAAAATATTCAAGTTGACAAGGACGTTTTAGGTGGAGCAATCGTAACTGTTTGCCTCCCCTCAAATAACAAAATATCAAAAAATGTAGGCGAGCAATCAAAGCGCAAAACAAAAACAAGCAAGGCAGATAAGTCATGAAAGCAAGACAAATTCTCGTCGTCGATGATGAAATTGGTATCCGCGAACTATTAAGAGATATTCTTCAAGATGAGGGCTATCAAGTTAAGCTTGCCGAAAATGCAGCTGAAGCTAGAGAGTATCGCCAACAAATAAGACCTGATGTCGTCTTACTTGATATCTGGATGCCAGACTGCGACGGAATTACCTTGCTAAAAGAATGGAGCAACACAGGCATGCTCACGATGCCTGTTGTCATGATGTCAGGTCATGGCACGATCGATACTGCTGTAGAAGCGACTCGTATTGGAGCATTTGATTTTCTTGAAAAACCAATCGCACTTCAAAAACTTTTAAAAACAGTCACGGCTGCGCTTAAGCATGGCGAGCAATTGCCAAAGTCTGACATGAATTTATTTAAGCTAGGTAAGAGTGCTGTCATTACTGAATTGCGTCAACGCTTAGAACAAGTCTCTCTAATAAAAGCACCATTATTACTCATTGGTGAAGAAGGTAGCGGATCAGAACTTTGTGCAAAATTTTTACATAAGCCAGAAAGTCCATGGTTAGAACTGATAGACACACAAAGATTAATTGATGCGCCATTAGATATTCTGGAACAACTTCGCGAAGGATTGTTATTTATTCCTGAGCTGGCATCACTCAATAAAACCGAACAAAAAGGCTTGCTCGTTCTACTTGCAAAAGCTGAGAAATATGGGACTCGCGTGGTAGCGAGCACTTCTAAACCACTGCCTGATTTAGTGACTGAAGGACATTTTGATAATACGCTATTACAAGCACTATCCGTCAGCACATTAAAAATTCCCAGCCTCTCCGATCATCGCGAAGATATTCCAGATTTGGCTCGAGCAATTGGATTTTTATTAATAGAGTCGACGGAGGTCAGCTACCGTGAGTTTGAAACTGCGGCACTTAATACACTCAGAAATGCTGACTGGCCAGGCAATCTAAAACAGCTCGATAGCGTCATTCGCAATCTTATGCAAACAAGCCTTGGTGAGCGGATTACTGTCGCTGACGTTCAGCGCGTCATGGAACAATTTTCTCCATTGCAAATTCCAGAGGAAATCCCCAAAACAAAAACTGAAGGCCTGCCAATTGATTTAGACCAACCGCTCAGGGAAGCAAGGGATGCTTTTGAACGATTGTACTTTGAACATCACATTCAAAAAGCAGATAAAAACATGAGCCGCGTTGCAGAAGCAGTTGAGTTAGAACGCACTCATTTGTATCGAAAACTAAAACAGCTAGGAATTAAGATCAAATAAGCTTAACAAGGAGTTAAAATGACGCCTGTTAGCGCAGTGAATAAGGTAGTAAGTTTGGGCAACCAAATGGATGAGCCGTCATTGACCTAGTGTGACCCTGCCGAAATAGATTGGGCGCGCTAACCTCTTCAGATAATAAAAAAGGCAGCTAAAGCTGCCTTTTTTATTATTAATTTGCTACTTCAATTTTTGCAATTGGGTCTTCAATTTTTCCAGACTTGCAGAAAACTCAGCAACCCTCGCCTTCTCTTGTTCAACAACAGCAGCAGGTGCTCTTGCCACAAAACTTTCATTAGTAAGCTTACCGTTCGCTTTAGAAATTTCACCCTCTAAACGTGCGATCTCTTTGCCCAAACGTTCTTTCTCAGCAGCGACATCAATCTCAATTTTAAGCATCAATTTAAATTCACCAGCCAGCGCCACAGGTGCATCAGCCTCAGGTAAATCTGTCACAATTTCAACTTCAGCCAACTTCGCAAGTGCTTTTAAATGTGGTGCATATGCCTGTAATTGAACTGCGTCACCCGCAGCAATTAATGGCACTTTAGTTGCAGGTGAAATATTCATTTCACCTCTTAAACTACGGCAAGCATCAACACTCTCTTTTAATAATGCAACCCAAGCCTCTGCCTTTTCATCGATCTTTTCTGGCTGCGCTTTTGGATAAACTTCAAGCATAATACTTGGACCAGTTTTTCCATTCATCTTGCCAATCGTTTGCCAAATTTCCTCAGTAATAAATGGCATCACCGGATGTGCTAAACGCAAAATAGTTTCTAATACGCGAAGCAAAGTACGACGCGTTGCACGCTTCTCAGAGTCAGATCCTTGCTGAATTTGAACCTTAGCAATTTCCAAATACCAATCGCAATATTCATCCCAAACAAATTTATAAATGCTTTGGGCAACGTTATCAAAACGGTAGTCTGTAAAGCCTTTTTCAATATCAGCTTCAACGCGTTGCAATAGACTCACAATCCAACGATCTGCTTGTGAGAAGCTTAAATAACCCTCAGGCTGTGTACTGCATTGCTCTAATCCGCAATCCTGACCTTCAGTATTCATCAACACAAATCGTGTTGCATTCCATAATTTGTTACAGAAGTTGCGATACCCTTCGCAACGTTGCATATCAAATTTAATATCACGACCAGGACTCGCAAGACTTGCAAAAGTGAAACGCAATGCGTCGGTACCAAACGCAGAAATACCCTCTGGAAATTCTTTACGCGTTTTCTTTTCAATACTTTCAGCTTGCTTAGGATTCATTAATCCTGTGGTACGTTTTTTCAATAAATCTTCAAGTGAAATACCATCAATCAAATCAATTGGGTCAAGGACGTTACCTTTTGATTTAGACATTTTTTGGCCTTCCGCATCGCGGATTAAGCCATGAACGTAAACATCCTTAAATGGAATCTTGCCAGTGATATGTTTGGTCATCATGACCATACGTGCCACCCAGAAGAAAATAATATCGAAGCCAGTGACCAATACAGATGAAGGAAGATACTGCTGCAATGCAATATTGGCAGCGTCTTTTTCTTCATCGCCCGTCCAATCTAAAGTTGAGAACGGCCACAAAGCAGATGAATACCAAGTATCGAGCACATCATCGTCTCGTTTTAGATTGCCTGTATATCCGTCTTTTGCTGCTAATGATTTAGCTTCATTTTCATCGTGTGCAACATACACTTTTCCGTCATCGCTATACCAAGCAGGGATTTGATGGCCCCACCAAAGCTGACGAGAAATACACCAATCTTGAATATTGTTGAGCCATTGGTTGTAAGTATTAACCCAGTTTTCTGGATAGAACTTAATCTCACCTGAAGCCACCACATCCAATGCTTTTTGTGTAATGCTTTTGCCATCAGCAGCAGGCTTGCTCATAGCGACAAACCATTGATCTGTTAGCATAGGCTCAATCACAACACCTGTGCGGTCGCCACGAGGCACCTTCAATTTATGTTTATCAATCTTGAGCAAATATCCTTGCGCTTCTAAATCAGCAACGATTTGTTTGCGTGCCGCAAAGCGCTCTAAACCTTGATATTGTTTAGGTGCGGCTTCATTCACAAATCCCTCAAGATTCAAAATACCAATCATGGGTAAGCCATGACGCTGACCAACAGCGTAATCGTTAAAGTCATGTGCTGGAGTTACTTTAACAACCCCTGTTCCAAACTCACGATCCACATAGTCATCAGCGATGATAGGAATCTCACGGTCACATAAAGGTAATTTAACGTTTTTACCAATCAGATGTTGATAACGGTCATCTTCAGGATGAACCATCACAGCCACGTCACCCAACATCGTTTCTGGACGTGTTGTCGCAACAGTCATATGGCCTGAACCATCAGCCAATGGGTAATTAATGTGCCACATTGAGCCATCTTCTTCTTCAGAAATTACTTCCAAATCAGAAACAGCAGTACCAAGTTTTGGATCCCAGTTAACTAATCTTTTACCGCGATAAATAAGACCTTCGTTATATAGGCGAACAAAGCTCTCAGTCACAACTTTATTTAAGCCCGCATCCATCGTGAAGCGCTCGCGCGACCAATCAGGTGAAGTACCTAAGCGGCGCATTTGTTTGGTAATCGTGCCGCCTGAATATTCTTTCCATTCCCAAACTTTTTCTAAGAATTTTTCACGGCCTAAATCATGACGGCTAACGCCTTGTGCATCTAGCTGACGCTCAACCACAATCTGCGTTGCAATCCCAGCGTGATCGGTACCTGGCTGCCATAAAGTATTATCGCCACGCATACGATGATAGCGAGTCAAAGCGTCCATGATGGTTTGATTAAAACCATGACCCATATGCAAGGTGCCTGTGACGTTTGGTGGTGGCAGCAAAATACAGAAATTATCTTGCTTAGTGTTGTCTAGCCCTGCCGCATAAAAGCCTTTTCCTTCCCAAAACTCATACCATTTGCTTTCTATGGTTTTAGGATCGAAAGATTTAGCTAATGCGTTATCAGAAGCTTCGTTAGTTTGTGTTGTTTTGGTGTCAGTATTCATGGCGCGATTTTAACATAAGCGCCTTAATTCTTAACCAGGAGTGAACGGGGATTATTGAAACTTTAAGCGGTATGACAAACAGTGCATTGATGATCTTTGCCTAATTTGATTGTACGCCATTCCATATTAAGGGCATCTAACAACAATAAGCGGCCTTCCAAACTTTGGCCTATTCCCATAAGCAACTTCATTGCTTCAGCAGCCTGTGTTGTTCCAATCATCCCAACTAATGGTGAAAAAACACCATTCTCAGAACAGCGCATCTCAGTCTCTGATCCGTCATCAGGGAACAAGCAATGATAACAAGGTGATGCCTGATGACGAAAATCAAACACAGTTACTTGCCCTTCAAAGCCTATCGCCGCGCCAGAGACTAAAGGTTTTTTGAGTTTGAAACACAAACGATTAAGCGCATAACGTGTAGCAAAATTATCAGAACAATCCAACACAATATCTGCAGCCGCAATTAACTTTTCAAAAGCATCTTCGGTAGATTTATCTTGTACTGTATTCACAACAGCATCTGGATTGATGGCATTTAATGTGCGCTTAGCTGAGACTGCTTTGTTGATACCAACTGACTCGGTAGTATGAATAATCTGACGCTGTAAGTTGGTTAAATCAACCGTATCAAAATCACAAATTGTTAGCGTACCCACTCCCCCAGCAGCCATATAAAGCGCAGCTGGCGAACCCAGCCCGCCAGCACCAACAATCAATGCATGACTTTCAGTCAACCGCTCTTGACCTTCATAAGCAATTTGCGGAAGGAGAATGTGACGGCTGTATCGAAGAAGTTGGTTATCGTTCATTTCGCACTTTTAAAATCTTTATTTAAGATAAAAAATATCTCTATAAACCAATACCAGAGAGGGATTTCAAGGAATTGGGTTTGTTTTGTAAAACAGATGTTGTTTAATCAATAGAGTCTGGCAAATACTCGAATAAATCCTCAATGCTAAATAAAAATAGAGCAAAAACTATAAAAAATAATTGGTTTAGTTTTTCCATGATTAAGATCAGTTCTTTTGCCCTTCAACTGGATTTACAGCATCAAGCGCCTCTTTAATTTGCGCAATATCCCATTCACAACCGCCACATCCAGAAAGCGCACCAGTTCTTCTAGATACCGCTTCAGCATCTAAGCCTTGCTGAAATAAACTAATTACCTTGCCGCGTGTTGTACCACTGCAAGGACAAATCACTTCATCTGGTGAATTAAGGGCTTCAGTACTCATTAAAAGTCGCACAATCCTGAATAGATATATGACTATTATAGCTAGATGCTGTTGTAGATAGGCGCAAAAAGTACTGGCAGAGAAACTTAAAAAATAAGAAATTAAAACGAAGATATATTGGGGTGGCTGATGGGGCTCGAACCCACGACAACTGGAATCACAATCCAGGGCTCTACCAACTGAGCTACAGCCACCATAAAGCTGGATTTGTATGGCCTGCCCGACAGGAATCGAACCTGTAACCCCCAGCTTAGAAGGCTGGTGCTCTATCCGGTTGAGCTACGGGCAGATTGTCGGACAATCTTAACAAATTATTGGGACAAAAACTGGTCGGGGTGGAGAGATTTGAACTCCCGACATCCTGCTCCCAAAGCAGGCGCGCTACCAGGCTACGCTACACCCCGAGGGGCGAGAATATAACGCACTTTTAAACTAAGGTCAATTCTAAAATTTAACGATTGCCTGTTAAAATACACCTTTTATATTTTTAGACCTTATATATGTCGGCTCAAATCATCAATGGCAAAGCAATTGCAGAGGAAATGCTCAATAGCATTAAAACGCGTATTGATCAGCGTTTAAGCAATGGTAAGCGTGCTCCAGCACTTGCTGTGATTCTGATTGGTGGCGATCCTGCCTCGAGCATTTACGTTCGAAATAAACGTCTTGCTTGTGAAAAAGTCGGCATACGCTCGATTGCCTATGATTTACCAGCCTCAACGAGCGCTGATGAATTATTTAAACTGATTGATGATTTAAATCGCGATGAGGCAATTGATGGCATTTTGGTGCAATCTCCATTACCAGCGCATATTGATGAGAAGCTCATTATTGAGCATATTAGCGCTCAAAAAGACGTAGATGGCTTCCACCCCTACAACATAGGAAGATTGGCTGTTAGGCAGCCCACTTTGCGTTCTTGCACCCCATTTGGGGTAATTAAGATGTTGCAAGCAATCAACATCAATCCTATGGGATTAAATGCAGTTGTTGTTGGTGTATCTAATCACGTTGGCCGCCCAATGGCGCTTGAGCTTTTGTTAGCTGGCTGTACGGTGACATGCTGTCATCGCCACACGAAAGACTTAAAAGCAGCGATTGAAAACGCTGAATTAGTGGTCGTTGCAGCAGGCAAACCTGGCTTGGTAAAAGGTGAATGGATAAAACCTGGTGCAATTGTGATTGATATTGGTATTAACCGTTTAGAAGATGGCACGATTTGCGGTGATGTCGACTTTGCAAGTGCCAAAGAACGGGCTGGCTGGATCACCCCAGTACCAGGTGGTGTAGGTCCGATGACCGTTGCCACTTTGATGGAAAATACGTTGTTAGCGCTTGAACTTAAGAATATGTAATATTTGATAAAATTAAGACTTTTGCACAGAATAATTAATCAGTGTACACTTTGCACCGCCTTAATTTTATAAGGCTTTTTGTTAATCGCAGTTTAAATCTTCAAGGCAAACATGGCTGAAGCAATTACTAAACAATTTGTTCCTTACGTCGCGAAAGCGAATGAGGAGTATATGAATGACAAACAACTTGCTCATTTCACCAAAATCTTAAACGATTGGAAACTTGAGTTAAGTCAGGATATCGACCGCACTGTTCATACAATGCAAGATGAAGTGACAATGTTTGCTGACCCAAATGACCGCGCAAGCCAAGAGTCAGATATGACTTTGGAATTACGTAATCGTGATCGTGAACGCAAGCTCATCAAAAAAATCGAAGAGACACTCAGAAAAATTCAAGAAAATGAATACGGCTACTGTAATGGTTGCGGTATCGAAATTGGATTAAAACGATTAGAAGCACGTCCAACTGCAACACTTTGCATCGACTGCAAAACTCTAGATGAAATGCGTGAGAGACAAGTAGCTAAATAATCACTTAGCTATCTTTCGCACATACTTCTGCTTCTATAAAGTGCAATAAAAAAGGCCCGATTTCTCGGGCCTTTTTTATTTATCTACCGCAAGCCTTATTCGCCTGCAGGAGCTTCTTCTTGTGTAGCAGGCGGATCAATCAAAGCCTTCATGCTTAAACGCACACGGCCCTTCTCATCAGCTTCCACTACTTTAACTTTAACGATTTGGCCTTCTTTTAGGAAGTCGCCCACAGCATTCACACGTTCGTGTGCAATTTGTGAGATATGTAATAAGCCATCTTTACCTGGTAACAATGAAACAATTGCACCGAAGTCTAGCAACTTAACGACTGGACCTTCATAAACCTGACCAATTTCAACTTCAGCAGTGATCGCTTCGATACGTTTCTTAGCTTCTTCACCAGCCTCGGCACTTACGCAACCAATTTTGATTGTACCGTCATCTTCAATATCAATTGTCGCGCCAGTTTCTTCAGTTAAAGCACGGATAACAGCACCGCCTTTACCAATCACATCACGAATCTTCTCTGGGTTGATTTTCATTGTGATGATACGTGGTGCAAATGCTGACAACTCAGTACGTGAAGTGTCCATTGAAGACTTCATGATACCCAAGATGTGCATACGGCCTTCTTTAGCTTGTGACAATGCCACTTGCATGATTTCAGCAGTAATACCAGTAATCTTGATGTCCATTTGAAGTGCAGTAATACCATCTTCTGTACCTGCTACTTTAAAGTCCATGTCGCCTAAGTGATCTTCATCACCTAAGATGTCTGTTAACACAGCAACGCGGTTACCTTCTTTAATCAAGCCCATTGCGATACCAGCAACGTGTGATTTAACTGGCACGCCAGCATCCATCAACGCTAAACAGCCGCCGCAAACTGAAGCCATTGAGCTTGAGCCATTTGATTCTGTAATCTCAGAAACGATACGGATGGTGTAGCCGAAGTCTTCTTGTGAAGGCAATGCTGCAATCAAAGCACGTTTAGCTAAACGGCCATGACCAATTTCACGACGTTTAGGTGTACCTACACGACCTGTTTCACCTGTTGCGTAAGGAGGCATGTTGTAATGCAACATAAAGCGATCGTTATAAGCACCTTCTAGTGCATCAATCGTTTGTTCATCACGGCCTGTACCCAATGTAGCAACAACCAAAGCTTGTGTTTCACCACGAGTAAACAATGCTGAACCATGAGTACGTGGCAATACGCCAGTACGGATTGTAATAGGACGCACAGTACGTGTATCACGGCCATCAATACGTGGCTCACCATTCAAGATTTGGCTACGTACAACTTTAGCTTCTAAATCGAAGAAAGCTGATTTGATTTCATTAGCTTCTTGCGTAGAAGTTTCTTCAGTAATCAATTCTGAAATGACACGGTTTTTGATTTCATCCAACTTAGTTGAACGAGCACCTTTTGATTTGATTTGGTAAGCAGCGTTAATATCAGCATTAGCCAAAGCTGTTACTTTTTCAATCACTGCTGTGTTTGGCTCTGGAGGAGTCCAGTCCCAAGCTTCTTTACCAACTTCAGCTGTTAATTCATTAATCATGTTAATGACAGCTTGCATTTGCTCGTGGCCGTAAACAACAGCGCCCAACATCACATCTTCTGGTAATTCTTTAGCTTCTGATTCAACCATCATCACAGCCGTCGCTGTTGCTGCAACAACCAAGTCCAACTCTGTTTCTTTCATTTGTGTTGCTGATGGATTGATGATGTACTCGCCATCAATATAACCAACACGTGCAGCACCTAGTGGGCCATAGAAAGGAATGCCTGAGATTGCCATCGCTGCTGAAGCACCGATGATTGCAGGAATATCTGGATCGATTTCGCTATCTGACGACATCACAGTCGCTACAACTTGCACTTCGTTGTAGAACGCTTCTGGGAATAATGGACGCAATGGACGGTCAATTAAACGTGATGTTAAAGTTTCTTTTTCTGAAGGACGGCCTTCACGTTTGAAAAAGCCACCTGGAATTTTACCTGCTGCGTATGTACGCTCTTGGTAGTCAACAGTTAATGGGAAAAAGTCTTGTCCCGCTTTAACTTCTGTTTTACCAACAACCGTTACCAATACCGCTGTGTCACCATAAGTAACCATAACAGCGCCGTCTGCTTGACGTGCAATTTCACCTGTTTCTATGGTGAGCTCATGCGCACCATATTGAATACTCTTCTTCACTTTATTAAACATTTTTTCCTTCTTTCTCAACAACATTTCACTACACAATGCACGCTTACTGTTCTAGAGTGCGCTCAATTTAAGTATCTTTTTCAAAATACCTTTAAAACTTTTTACAACAACTTCTAACTACCACTACAAACGAAAAAGCCGAACAGCATTGCATTAGCAATAGTGTTCGGCTTTCACATCATTTCACAAATAAAAACAAATTGTGAATGACTTATTACTTACGTAGACCTAGACGTTCGATTAATACTTGGTAACGGCTTAAATCTTTACCTTTTAGGTAATCTAACAAACGACGACGTTGGCTAACTAAAGCCAACAAACCACGACGTGAGTGGTTATCTTTTTTGTTTGATTTAAAGTGTTCTGTTAAGTATGTGATACGAGCGCTCAACAATGCAACTTGAACTTCTGGGCTACCAGTGTCATTTGGAGCACGTTGATAATCTGCTACGATTTTTGCGGTTTCTTGCGTTGTAATTGCCATCTTTTTTCCTATCTAGTTAGCGTCAATGCAAAAGCAGGGGATCCGCTAATGCATTCATTTACCAATGAGCTGCGCATTCTATACGTAAGCTTGTGATTTATCAAGCAGATTTAATACTTATCCTTTATTTTGGACAGTATTAGGATCGCGCATTAAACGCTTCGGTGCAATTTTTCCATCTTCTTGCAAAACACCCAAACCTAAAAATTGATTTTTATCATCATAAAGACGTAATTCGCCTTCTGGAACAAGGCCCGATTGCCATACAGCCTGGCCTTGCATTAAGTAATGTGCCGCATCGGCATTCAACACCAATTTAGGCAAATAAGCGATCGCGGAATCCATAGGCAAAATTAGCTCAGCTAATTTCTCAACCGGTGTTTCTTTAACCAATAATTCCAAGGCTTCCAATGTGATTGCATCTTCAATGATATAGCCTGCTGTTTCCGTTCTGCGCAGGCCAATCAAATGGGCACCACAGCCAAGCTGATGGCCTATATCTTCAGCGAGTGTGCGGATATAAGTGCCTTTACTACAGGACACCGTCAGCACTGCAATCTCATTTGCAAACGAATCAATTTGAATTGATGTAATGGTCACCAACCTTGCCTGACGCTCAATATCAACCCCTTCTCTTGCGTATTCGTAAAGTGCTTTTCCTTCAAACTTTAATGCTGAATACATAGGAGGAACTTGGCTGATTTCGCCAACAAACGCATCACACACCGCCGCCAACTTTTTTAAATCAAAGTCAACCGGATGCCGGGCAAGAACCTCTCCTTCCGCATCTCCAGTTGTGGTCGTTTCACCAAATTTCACAGTCGCGATATAAGTTTTATCGGCATCGGTCACATATTGCGCAAACTTTGTAGCCTCCCCCAAGCAAATAGGCAACAAGCCTGTTGCTAAAGGATCAAGAGTGCCTGTATGGCCTGCTTTTGCTGCTTGGAACAACCATTTAACTTTTTGTAATGCTTGATTGGAAGAAAAACCGAGAGGCTTGTCGAGTAACAAAACCCCATTGATATTACGTTTAACTCTTTTAAATTGCGCCATGAATTTGGCTTTGATTTAGACGAACAATTATTCTTTTGGACTATCTGCCAATGCCTCATTAATTAAACGAGTGAGTTTCATCCCGTTATCAATCGATGCATCGTAGACAAAATGTAACTGCGGCACTGTGCGCAGCAACATGCGTTTAGAAAGCTGACTTCTTAAAAAACCAGCTGTTTTTTCTAAACCTTTTTGTAGCTCAGCAGCAGATTTTGCATCTTGCTCTGCCGTGCTGTAATAGATCTTGGCATGCGCCATATCACCAGTCACTTCAACCTCAGTCACTGTCACCATGCCCACGCGCGGATCTTTTACTTCGAACTGAAGCAAATCCGCCAACTCTCGGCGCATTTGCTCAGCTACACGGTCACTTCTTGCAAAATCTTTAGCCATTTTTAAAGTGTTCTTGCCACTTCAACAACTTCAAACACTTCTAGCATGTCACCAACTTCGATGTCGTTGAAGTTCTTCAATGACAAGCCGCACTCAAAGTTTGATTTAACTTCTTTAACGTCATCTTTAAAGCGTTTCAATGAATCTAGTTCGCCCGTGTGAATCACAACATCACCACGCAACACACGAACCTTAGAGTTACGTTTAATCACACCGTCTAAGACGTAACAACCGGCAATCGCACCCACTTTAGAAATACGGAATACTTCACGGATTTCAACCAAGCCCGTTGCGCTTTCTTTCTTCTCTGGTGAAAGCATGCCACCTAAAGCTGCTTTGATTTCATCCACTGCTTCGTAAATAATATTGTAGTAACGAACATCAACGCCTGAGCTCTCGATCAACTTACGGGCGCCAGCATCTGCACGGACATTAAAGCCAATTAATACTGCTTTCGATGCAACAGATAAGTTCACATCAGACTCAGTCACTGCACCCACGCCTGTATGAATAATATTAACTTTAACTTCAGCTGTAGAAAGTTTTTGTAGTGAAGTTGAAAGCGCTTCGTATGAACCTTGAACATCTGATTTGATAATTAAGCCCAAAGTTTTAACTTCGCCTTCAGCCATTTGATCAAACATGTTTTCAAGTTTAGACGCTTGTTGTTTTGCTAATTTCACATCACGGAATTTACCTTGACGGAACAATGCAATCTCACGTGCTTTACGTTCATCATTAAGCACAATCACTTCTTCACCTGCATTAGGCACGTCAGACAAACCTAAAATTTCAACAGGGATAGAAGGGCCCGCCTCTTTAATATCATTACCAGCTTCATCTAACATTGCACGTACACGACCGAACGCACTACCGGCAAGAATCATGTCGCCACGTTTTAGCGTACCTGACTGAACCAAAATGCTAGAAACTGGACCGCGGCCTTTATCTAAACGACCCTCGATGACCAAGCCTTTAGCTGGTGTATTTTTAGGTGCTTTTAATTCTAAAATTTCAGCTTGAAGCAATACTGCTTCTAATAAGTTATCAATACCTTGACCTGTTTTCGCTGACACTTCAACAAACATCACATCGCCACCCCAGTCTTCCGGCACAACTTCTTCTGCCACAAGCTCTTGTTTAACGCGCTCTGAGTTTGCTTCTGGTTTATCAATTTTATTAACAGCAACGACTAGAGGTACACCTGCTGCTTTAGCGTGGTGAACTGCTTCAATCGTTTGTGGCATTACGCCATCATCAGCCGCTACAACAAGAATAACAACGTCGGTTGCTTTCGCACCACGGGCACGCATCGCAGTAAACGCTTCATGGCCTGGGGTATCTAAGAAAGTGACCATGCCACGAGGAGTTTCAACGTGGTAAGCGCCAATATGTTGTGTAATGCCGCCCGCTTCACCTGAAGCAACACGGCTACGACGAATGTAATCTAGCAATGAAGTTTTACCATGGTCAACGTGACCCATCACTGTAACTACAGGTGGACGCGCTTCTTGAATAGCTTCTGCATGATCAGCATCATCCAAGAATGTCTCTGGATCATTTGCCGCTGCTGCTTTTGCAATATGGCCCATTTCCTCAACCAAAATAATCGCTGTTTCTTGGTCAAGCACTTGGTTAATCGTCACCATCATGCCCATCTTCATCAGCACCTTAATGACTTCACCTGCTTTAACAGCCATCTTGTGTGCCAAGTCAGCAACGGTAATTGTTTCTGGCACTAAAACTTCATGAACGATAGGTTCGGTTGGCGCATTGAACGCATGTTCAGCATCATCATTTCTCTGAGACTTAGCTTTGCTTTTTTGTGCACGCCAGCCTTGACCCATGTTAACGTCACCACGCGTTTTAATACCGCGTTTTTTGTTCTCAGCGTCAGCCCATTCTTTATTCTTTGCACCTTTTTTAGCGCTTTTATCTTCCGTCTTTGCACCTTCTTTTGCAGCTGGCTTATGTAATGTTCCAGCTGAAAGTTTAGCGGCGGCCGCTACAGCTTCTGCAGCTTTTTTAGCATCTTCATCCAAACGCTTTTGAGCCAACTCTTGCTTCTTACGCAAGTCTTCCATTTGCATAGCCATTAATGCTTCATGACGTTTAGCTTCATTCGCACGTTGCGCGATTTGCTCTGGTGAAAGCAAGCTTGGCTTCACTGATTTTTTAGCTACCGGCTCTTCAACTACTGGCTCAGCAACCACTTCAGGAACAACAGCTTCAATCAATGGCTCTTCAACTACTGGCTCAGCAACCACAGACTGTTCAGCCGCATCTTCATTACGAACCAAAACACGCTTCTTACGTACTTCCACTTGAATAGTACGAGCCTTGCCTGAACTATCAGTCTTTTTAATTTCGGTATTTTGCTTGCGAGTTAAAGTGATTTTATTTTTAGGTGCCTGGCCATGCTCTTTACGCAAGTAAGTAAGCAACAATTCCTTGTCAGCCTCAGTCAACTGGTCACTTGATGCAACTTTATTGACGCCAGCACTTTTCAACTGTTCGAGCAAAAGCTCAGCCGGTAGGCCTAGCTCTCCCGCAAATTGTAATACGCTTGTCTGTCCCATCTGTTACTCCAGTCTTATTCTTTACAGCACTTCTAAAAATCAAATGATTTCAATTAAATTTGTTTGTCACGTCTAGCTATTAAGCCTTATGCAAACCATGGTGCGCGAGCAGTCATAATTAAAGTTTTTGCGCGTTCCGCATCCATTTTTGTGAGATCAACCAAATCATCTACAGCTAAATCTGCAAGATCATCCATTGTTGAAACACCCTTAGATGCTAACAAATGAGCAGTTTCTTCATCCATGCCTTCCATACCTAAAAGGTCGGCAGCAGGCTCTTCTGCTTTTTCTTCTTTCGCAATCGCGTCTGTTAATAATGCAGCTCTTGCACGTTTACGAAGTTCATTAATCGTATCTTCATCAAAGGCTTCAATTTCAGCCATTTCAGCCATTGGGACGTAAGCGATTTCTTCTAAAGTGCCGAAACCTTCTTGCACTAAGATATCAGCAACTTCTTCATCCACATCTAATTTTTCAATGAATAATTGACGTGTTTTAACGTACTCTTCTTCATTCTTTTTAGCGGCTTCATCAATCGTCAGAATGTTTAATGTCCAGCCAGTTAACTCAGAAGCCAAGCGCACGTTTTGACCGTTACGACCAATTGCTTGTGCTAATTGTTCTTCATCAACAACCACATCCATACTGTGTGCATCTTCATCAACAACAATGCTTGAAACTTCAGCTGGTGCCATTGCGTTAATGACAAACTGCGCAGGTTCCATAGACCACAACACGATATCTACACGCTCGCCAGCCAATTCGCCAGTTACCGCTTGCACACGTGAACCACGCATACCTACGCAAGTACCCACAGGGTCCAAACGTTGATCATTTGCTTTCACTGCAATTTTTGAACGTAAACCTGGATCACGAGCTGCGCCGCGGATCTCTAATAAACCGTCTTCAATTTCTGGTACTTCCAACTCAAATAAACGAGTTAAGAATTCAGGGGCAATTCTTGAAAGAATTAATTGTGGGCCACGGCCACCACGTTCTATTCTTGATAAATAGGCACGAACGCGGTCACCAACACGCAAATTCTCTTTAGGAATCATTTGTTCACGTGGCAATAAAGCTTCAATACGGCCAACTTCAATTACCGCATTGCCTTTTTCCATACGCTTAATTGCGCCCGTTACCATGTGCTCATTGCGTGCAAGGAAATCATCTAAGATTTGCTCACGCTCTGCTTCACGCACTTTTTGCAAAATAACTTGTTTAGCAGCTTGTGCACCAATGCGGCCAAATTCCACTGACTCGAGTGGATCTTCAAATGTGTTCTCAGCAGAAACATCCTTACCTTCAGCGCGCTCATCATCAGCGTACATTTGGGCGCCTGGATTTTCTAGTGCTTGGTCATCAGTTAACAATGTCCAACGTCTAAATGACTCATATTCACCAGTTTCGCGGTCAATAGATACACGTACGTCTGCATCATCTGCAAAACGTTTTTTAGTAGCAGAAGCTAAAGCGTACTCAAGTGCGCTAAAAACAACTTCTTTATCAACATTCTTCTCATGTGCAAGTGCATCTACTAACAATAATATTTCGCGACTCATTTTAATCTCCGCCTAAAAATTCGGTCATTCCAAAAAACGTTTTAAAATTCTGGTGCTAAACGGGCTTTATCAATGTTTAGAAGGCTGATTTCAACATCAACACCCTCAACATTCATTGTTAATACGCCATCATTCACACCTTTTAACAACCCTATGAAGTTTTTTCTGCCCTCGATTGGCATTCTAGTTTTAACGCTAGCACGCGAATCAGTAAACTTCACAAAATCAGATTCTTTCTTTATTGCACGATCAAGGCCTGGAGACGAAACCTCAAGGCGATCGTAGTCGAAATCATTTTCAACCGCTAAAACGTTACCTAGTTGATTGCTCACTAATACGCAATCATCAATATTGACGCCTTCAGGCTTATCGATAAAGAGACGTAACAATTTACCGCGATTTGATACTTCAAAATCGACAAGTTCGTAACCTAACTGGGTTACTGATTTTTCAACCAATGCGTATAAATCTTGCAATTAAATACCTATCTATTTGTATTTAAATACTAAAAATTAAAACAAAAAATGGGCACAAAGCCCATTACCCTATTATAACAATCATTAAATTGATTGCCATTTCATTACAAACAAAAAAGCCCACAAAGTGTGGGCTTTTCATTAGCTTTGTTTAGAACAAACAAAGCATCGTATAAATAGCCTGGCGGTGACCTACTTTCGCATGCGAAGAGCATACTATCATTGGCGCAGAATCGTTTCACGGCCCTGTTCGAGATGGGAAGGGGTGGTTCCAATTCGCTATGGCCGCCAGACATAACCGTGATCACTTGCAGACGCAAGCAACCGTTAAGCTGTCGTGAGCTTTTCAGGGCTCAGCGAGTAAAACATGTTTGATTTTCACAAACCTGTCTTAAACAAATTGGAAGAAGTAAAGATTGTTGGGTTGTTGCAATTGATTACATTGCTTTAGAACAACCTTAAATGTCTCTAAAAGAGATCAAGATTTAAGGTTATAGGATCAAGCCTCACGAGCAATTAGTATCGGTCAGCTTAACGCATTACTGCGCTTCCACATCCGACCTATCAACGTCCTGGTCTCGAACGACTCTTTAGTGTGCTTAAAGCACAGGGAAGTCTCATCTCGAGGCAAGTTTCACGCTTAGATGCTTTCAGCGTTTATCTCTTCCGGATTTAGCTACCCGGCTATGCCATTGGCATGACAACCGGTCCACCAGAGATCCGTCCACTCCGGTCCTCTCGTACTAGGAGCAGCCCCCCTCAAACTTCCAACGCCCACGGCAGATAGGGACCAAACTGTCTCACGACGTTTTAAACCCAGCTCACGTACCACTTTAAATGGCGAACAG
>ERZ1034363.719-NODE-719-length-21130-cov-3.392676_pt1 | contig 21130 bp, 13 predicted proteins | sample MGYA00520616_ERZ1034363 | MGnify/ENA primary metagenome ERZ1034363 (study PRJEB33736, sample SAMEA104284506) | Azolla filiculoides | biome: Urban; feature: Water surface; material: Ditch water | place: Netherlands | collected 2015-10-28 | depth 0-0.1 m ... | reverse complement strand
AATTTACTGTTTTTGTATGCAACAAAAAGTTGATTTCACACATATTTGGTCACACATAGAACGTGAAGATCGGGAAATAAAACATTCTCAGATAGAGCGAATGTGGCAAGAATATAACGAGTGGAAGATTCGGGAATGAATTGCACTTACTATGCAAACAGAAGAAGAGATTCATATGTTTCATGTATGGAAAAGTACATTACGACGATTCAAACAGGAAATTTTCCTTATCCTTATTCATGTAGAAACCAAATTTCCACCGAAAGATACTCTTGTTCTTTTCCCAGTGATTCGTACGAAGAAATTAAACCGTGATACCCTTGAATATGAATAATTTCTCACGTGAAGACATCGTAGTTCATACTGGATCTATGACTTTAGAATGAGTATATAGTTCAACGGATTCATTATCTGAAATTTTTCCAGAGCTTTCACGTGATTTGCATGTCCATTTTGCTACAGTCAAATATATAGTTGGCGCGTATTCTTCTCCAAAAATAGCATTTGTTCTTTATAAAATAAAAGAAGTAGTGGCATATGTTATTACTTCTATTCCTGATAGAGAAACGGGAAAAAATCGGATTTTATCTGTATGAGTATTGAAAGATCAAAATTCTCTTCAAGAAGCCATTGATAGGATTATTGAAGAAGAAAATATGTTTCATCCTATCGATTCAGAAAATGCACGAATCTGACTTGCACAACTTTATCTTTCTTGCCCTATCTAAAAATGAATACTACACTTCTGATTTCCATCTTTACAAAAAATTGAGATCAAATAAACATGCCTTTAAAAGAACTTCTTTTACGAAGCGACAAGACACTTTTATATTTTTATCCAAAAGATAATACGCCTGGATGTACGAAAGAGGCCGAAGATTTCACTCGTTTACAAAGTGAATTTATAAAACAAGGAATACAGATAGTTGGGATTTCTCGTGATACGCTTGATTCCCATAAGAAATTTACGGTTTCTTGCGCACTAGGAATTGATCTTATTTCTGATCAATCAGAAGAACTTCATGCTGCATTTTCTGTGATAGGAGAAAAGAATAATTATGGAAAGATTACCATCTGAGTGATTCGTTCCACATTTCTTCTTGATTCTACTGGAAATATCTTAAATGAATGGAGGAATGTAAAAGCAACGTGACATGCAGAAAAGATTCTTCGAGAAATTACCAAATAAAATCTATGCTCCTATCTTCTGAATATAATCGTGGGGTTAATGAGTGTCGTCAACGTATCCAAGAGGCTTCATGTAATATAGAAGAATCTACTCAGATATGTGACACTATACGATTTCTATACTACCTTCGGTATTATGCTGTTATATCTGATGAGGAAATAGAGAAAATTATTCATCAACCAATCGAATAAAAAACCCGTGAAATATTTCATGGGTTTTTTTATCTCTCTTAGAGTTCTCGTATTATTAAGAATGAAATGTACCACATATAACATATGAATAAAATGATTCCTTCAGCACGTCCAATACGGTGTCGAATCCAAATCTGTGATAATGATAAGAGCAGAATTGGGGCCATGAGCGAGACTATCAAGTCCATTTGTAATATATTTGAGAAAGGAAGTGGGCGAATGCAAGCAGAAATTCAAAGAATAATAAGAATATTTAAAATGTTGGATCCAATAATATTTCCAATTGTTATATTCGTCTTTTTTTTGAATGTTGCCACTATTGATGTTACCAGTTCTGGAGTGGAAGTTCCTATAGCAATGATAGTAAGTCCTATAATTGCCTCAGATAATCCAAATATCTTTGCTATATGTACTGATCAATCGACGAGTATTTTCCCTCAAAAGAAGAGAGCAAATATTCATCATCCTATGAATAATAGGAGTTTTTTGGTTGAGTGTGTTACTTCTTCTTCTATAATATCTGTTGTTTCTATGACCTTTCCACGAATATTATAGATGAAAAATATAACAGCAAAGAGGAGTAGGACGATTCCATCTATGCGTGAAAGAATATTTGATCCAGCGCCATCAATCCAGATATCACTCACAAGAAGGAGTAATAGTAATGTTACTAAAATAGTAAGAGGAATATCTATTAAGAGAGTGGAACGTGCCAATGTCATAGGCATGATAATCGCAGTAAGTCAGAGTACAAGGAGAATATTTGCAATATTTGAACCTACTACATTTCCAATAGATATATCAGTATTTCACTGAATAGCTGCTACTACTGAAACAATAAGTTCAGGAGCTGAGGTTCCTATGGCTACAACGGTAAGTCCTATAAGCATTTCAGATAATCAAAATTTTCTCGCTATCCCAGATGCACCATCTACTAAAAAATTTGCTCCATATGCCAGAATGCCAAGTCATCAAAATATAGAAATGAGTGCAATAAATAAATCCATAAGAAAAAATGCAAGAAGAATATAATGGTACTATATCATATCATAGAATTATTTGCAATTTCATGTATTCTAGATTGTGATTCTATTTTTTTCTTGTATACTTCACCGAATCTTTTTTCTTATGAAATCCACCTCATTTCAACTGCATTCTGAATATAGTCCAACTGGTGATCAGCCAGAAGCCATAAAACAACTTGTAGCTTCTATACGGTCTTGAAATATGTCTCAAGCTCTTCTGGGGGTAACCGGATCAGGAAAGACTTTTACTATGGCAAATATTATTTCAGAGCTTCAACGTCCTGCCTTAATTATTGCTCATAATAAAACGCTTGCAGCCCAACTGGCTCAGGAATTTAAGGAATTTTTTCCCGAAAATGCAGTCCATTATTTTGTATCATATTATGATTATTATCAGCCAGAAGCATACGTAGTAAAAACAGGATCGTATATTGAAAAAGAGGCAACTATTAATGAAGAAATTGATCGACTCCGCCATGCTGCAACTGAGTCACTTTTAACACGAAAAGATGTAATTATTGTCGCTTCTGTTTCTTGTATCTACGGTATCGGAGAGGTTGATGAGTATGAAAAGCAGGTTATTAGAATAGCAAAAGGCGATACCTATGTGCTTGAGGAACTTATAGCTCTCCTTGTTTCCCATCAATTTAAGCGTTCTACCGCTGATTTTAAGCCTGGTATGTTTCGTGTTTTGTGAGATACATTTGAAATATGGCCCTCATCTTCCGAGGAGGTTATTACTTGTGAATTTTTTGGGGATGAGCTTGAAAAAATAACACGAAGAATTCCTCTTACTTATGAAATTATTGAAGAACTTGAAGAGGCAGTAATATTTCCAGCCAAACACTTTGTAACTTCACGATCTATTGTTGATGAAGTAATTCCAAAAATCCGTCAAGAACTCGATAATCGAATTGCTGCATTTCAGGAAATGGGGAAACCTCTCGAGGCAGAACGTATAAAGCTTCGAGTTGAATATGATATGGAAATGCTCCAGGAGGTATGATATGTAAACGGTATTGAGAATTATTCGATGTATCTTTCGAGTCGTGTTTTATGAGATCCTCCATCTACCCTTATTGATTTTTTCCCTGAGAACTTTCTTACTTTTATTGATGAGTCACATATTACTATTCCACAAGTTGGTGGTATGTATGCCTGAGATCGAGCTCGAAAAACGAATCTTGTTGAATATGGCTTTCGACTTCCATCAGCCCTTGAAAATCGACCACTCCAATTTCATGAGTTTGAAAAGAAAATTGGACAAGCGGTGTATGTTTCAGCCACTCCATCAGCTTATGAATTGGAACATTCAGCAGTGATTGCACAACAAGTGATACGACCGACAGGACTCTTAGATCCGACCATTGAAATCGAAGAAATGGAATTTATGGTAGATTCTCTCATGCGCGAGATTACACGGGTTTGTTCTCAGAATGAACGAGCACTTATAACAACTATTACTAAAAAATCATCAGAAGATCTTGCTCTCTATTTGGCTGAAAATGGAGTCAAAGTGCGCTATCTTCATTCAGAGATTGAAACGATTGAACGATTGGAAATATTACGAGAATATAGACTTTGAAATATTGATGTTATCGTTTGAGTAAATCTGTTGCGAGAATGACTCGATCTCCCTGAGACTTCATTTATTTGAATATTGGATGCAGAGAAGGTTGGATTTCTTCGTTCCAAAACTTCATTACTTCAGATTATTGGTCGTGCTGCAAGAAATTCAAATGGGAAAGTTATCATGTATTCTCATGATAAAAAGATCTCAACTGCAATGCGGGATGCAATCGATGAAACGAATCGTCGTAGGACAATTCAGATAGATTACAATACACTTCATGGAATTACACCGACAACTATTATTTCAAAAGTAAAAGATATTGCCGGTTGACTCTGAAAGAAGAAAGATTCTTTTGATTATGAAACGAATCATGAAAAAATAGCTATACGACTCAAACGTCTTGAACTTGAGATGGATGTTGCAAGTGCAAATCTTGACTTTGAACGTGCTGCTGAAATTCGAGATGAGTTATTTGCGCTCAAGAAGTTACGTTAATTGACTTATTTATATTATTATGGTAAAATATCTTTGATAATTATTTTTAAATAATGACTTCAAAAGATACTTTAGCCATCGTAAGTGACTTACAAGAGCTAATTGATAGCATTGAAATGCCAGAAGAAAGGAAAACCAAAGAAATAGTAAAGGTACTTCGAGATATGGTTCGTCTTATTTCCGTGAACCTGAAATTCTTTGAGGAAATATTAGCGAGAAAATACTATGAACCACGAGATTTTTTTCTTCATATAAAAAGTTTTTTCGAAAGAGAATTTGAAGGCATACAAATGTCAGCATTTAGATATGATAAAGAGCGAGGTGTTTTAGTAGATTATGAAGATAGAGGGTATTTAACGGTGTCTGATATAGAAGAGAAAAAAGAGTTGGCACTCGAGAAGATGGCATTACATGGGAAGGGCGATAAATTTTATCAACCAAATAAAAATGATTGAGAGACGGATAAAATTTGAGTCATTGGGATGGATACTGCCTTTTGAGATAGGGCATTGCTTACATTTAAAACTGAGTATTCAGAGTGAGCATCCATAAATTCACAACATTTAAAACGATTTTTTTTCGCCCGTGTTGTAAAACTTATGATGAAGCATGTACTTCAGTCGATAAAAGATGCATATATGGATGAACTTACTGGTATTAATAATGGGAAAATACTAGAAGAACTCCGCATGAATATGGAGTATTCTGTTATTATGCTCGATTTGAGTCGTTTTAAAACAATTAATGATACATATGGACATAAAGTTTGAGATGATGTACTCAATAAAGTAGCAGATGTTCTTAAATCAAGTCTTCGTCATGAAGATATAGCCGTACGTATTTCAGGTGATGAATTTTGCGTGTTAGTGAAAAATTCCAATGAAATGTCACATTCAAATATTCAAGAGATAGCTCAGCGTATAGTATATGCTATTGAATCAATTGATAGCATATCCTGAGAAATGATAATGCAAAATGGGAGTGATCGAATATCTTCTTTGGAGCCTCTTCGTATCGAAGCATCTGTTTGATACTACCTTAATAATCATTCGGTACCACTTCATAAAGCAAGACACCTTGCTGATATGGATATGTATCAATATAAGAAATCTGATGGAAAACTTGATCGTATTATTTCAGAAATTAATGGACTTCCTGATGAGGAATTTCAAAAACTCGCTTCGTATCTTATTCAAAAGAATGAATTTGATGCTCTAACAACAGGAGATTATCAGATTTAGTTTTTATTATTGGACAATTTCATACCATGGTTCAACATGTGTAGTCACATTCCGAATCATGGGTTTTTTTTGCTGAATAGAATCATGGACTCTATGTCATATAGCATGTCATTCACTGACACGTATATTTCAATCTACCACAACATGAATTTCTACAAAATAATCAAAACCAACTTTTTTCACAATACAGTGATGTATATTTTTTACTCATATAACATTTTCTGCAATATTTGTAATTTCTTGAACAAGGTCCCCATGAGGTGCTCGATCCATGATTTCTAAAAATGCAGGGCGAAATATATTCCAAGCATTATAAAATATAATTGTACTTGCAAAAAGTGCTCACCAATCATCAGCAGTTGCAGGTCATCAGAGTATTCATATCAGCATTCCAATTCCAGCACAGAGTGATGTAAGTGCATCACTCATATGATGCCATGCATCTCATTTGACGGCAGTACTTTCGATTTCATCTCCCACTTCTCCAATTTTTTTAAAGAGAGTAAATTTTATGACCAGAACTATTCAGAGTACAATAAGTGTCCAATAGGCTGGAGTTGGATGGTTTGGTTCCGTATATATATAATAGAGTGATCCTTGTACAATCATAATCCCTGCTCATATAAGAGAGAATGCAACTAGAATTGCAGCAATTGGTTCAGCTTTTCCATATCAGTAGGGATGTTTCTCATCGGGATTTCGCATAGATATATGAAGTCCTATCCATACTATAATAGATGATATAACATCGGTAAGGCTTTCAATTGCATCTGAAATCATGGCAAATGAGTTTCCAAAAATCCCAGCAAGTCCTTTAATAATAGCAAGGAAGAGATTAGAACCAATTGAAATCATGGTGGCACGAATTCATTTTAAAGCAAGATGTTCCATAGGAGGTAAAAATAGTTATTCAGTAAGATTGATGATAGGGAATATGCTTTTTTTTCAAAGTTTGATTTTTCTTTCTTTTAAATATAATGCAATCATCCATCGTACAATTATACGATTTTAGCATATGCCTATAGGGGTATGTTTATTCCTTTTATTCATATATTATGAATTCCATTCTTCATCGATTATCATTTGCAGTAGCTCTTATTTATGGGTTTAGTCTTGCGTGGATTTTTATGGGAACGATTGCATGGAAGATTATTCCAGTCTCATTTCTACAACGCTTTCAAAATCCAGAGTTATTTGCAGGGGTACTCTTCTTGGTGTCAGGACTTATATTCACTTTTTTTATTAAAGTTATATTTTTTCGATTACAGAATGAGAATAATCTTTTAGAGGAAGTGGAAATAATACCTCAAAGTGAGCCAGCATTAACAGTGACTCATTCTCGTTCATCGGTTGTAAGAAAAAAACCAACTCAAGTAAAAAAAGCAGTGAAAACATCAACTCCAACTGTTACAAAGACCCCAGTAACAAAGAAAGTAGTGAATAATTTTGATGAGAGTACTATTGCACTTATTAAATCAACTGATGTCTCTAAAATGGTAGGTCTCCGTTTTGATATTCCAAATGAAGAAACGGTAGAACTGAAACGTGCTGCATTAAATCGACTTGTTGTATATATAACGCAACATTATAAAAAGAAAACATTCACACCAAATGAACTCGATTCTTTTTATGCCTTTGTTATGAAATATTACCGAACATCACTTTCATCAGATCAGAGAAAACAAATTCTCGATATTCTTGAAAAACTGACAAAAAAATGAGGAAAAGTTGAAATCTTCTAATAAAAAATCTCCTGGGATCTCTCAGGAGATTTTTTTATTATCTAATTTTTTTATTGTATTACCTTTAAAAGAATACTATTACTCCTTGTAAGTTCTGCACCATTGGGGTCAATAATAGTTGCATAGATGGTATTAGTTGCTTCGAGACTATTGAGAAACATATGGAATGTTCCATCTTCTCATGCAGTTCAGGTAACCCGAAAAGCTCAATTTACAAATATACGCACGAGAGAATTCTTCGTTGCATATCCATCGATGTAAGCATAATTCAGAGGTATGGTAGTATTATTTGTAGGAGTACTGATAGTTATACTTCCCGTATAACTATTTCAAGGTGTTATACTTCCAGTAGCTACTGATCCGGAATTTTCTGTGGTATTTCCTGAAATTGATAATACCTCAGTACTTCCAGTAAAGCTTGGGAAATATGCTTTACTAATCATCTTAGCAGCTTCTCAACGAAGGAGATTTCTATTTGGAAAGAAGAAAGAAAGTCAATTGATATATTGTCCATTGATGAATCAAAAATATTTTGCGCTTTTTACGGCTTGTTGAAATATTCCTGCCTGCCCAATATCATCAAAACTTCCCGTTGAAGTATTTGTATTTTCCATTGCATTCATGAGTATTTGTACCGCTTCTGAACGACTTATAGAGTCATTTGGACGGAAGTATCCAGTTCGGTTTTGTATCCATCCTTTACTTTCCGCAAAGCCGATATATGGATTATATTCACTCGTTTCTTCAATATCATTAAATGATGAAATATTATCGAGAATATCTGCAGCATATTTACAAGAGAGTCAACGTACGACCATTGTAACATATTCTGCACGAGTTATATTTTTTTGAGGAAGAAAGTATGAATTATTTGCAATAACTCAATGATTAATAAGATTTTTTACAAATGATCCTGCCCAGTAATTTGTGATATCTTTTGTGATGATTTCATCATCTGGTATAATAATTTCAGAGTTATCACATCGTTTTATATCATTTTGTATAAAAGTTTCTATCTTTCAGAAATAGATTTCAAGAAGATCCTGATTATTAAGGAGATATCGAGTTTCTGATGTATTATCATTGGGATTTGGATCAATATTTCATTGAGATCCAATGACAGAGATATTAGAACGGTAAAGAATAGCGAGTTCTTTACTTGTAATTCCTGATCAGAGTTTTGTATGAATCTGAATGGTTCATCGTTCATACGGTTGGATTGTTCATAATTGTACAGTATATGAATGACTTCATATATCATAATTTCCAGAAGCACTCATACTATCTGCAAAAACATGGTTTATAAACCGTGATTCCCAAGAAAGTTTTCTACTCACTCATGCTGTATTCAGAAAATAAGCATCAATAAATTCTGTATTTGGATCTATCGAGATTTGAATTTCTGCATTGCTTATGGCTATTCATCTATTTTCTCCATATTCAGTAGCAATCGTGAAAGTATGTTCTGAATTTGATGAGATATGCTGTTGCATTCGGGTGAAAGTATAGAGATTTCCTGAATTCTTATTGATATGAACAGTAATAGAATTTCCTCGAATACAACTTCCATATGAATTACAGGATTCTGTATTGATGGAATAACTGGAATTTTTGAGCGCTGTTTCAGTTATGTTACAAGTAAATATACTCGCATCAAAATAATCTATTTCATTACTACAGAAGAATGAACTTTCCCCACCTGTTCCATTTATCTCTTTTGCAATAAGACGAACCGTATTTGATGGGTTGGTAATTCATGAGAAAGTAAATCCAGTACCATTTGTATATATATTGCCATTATCTTGTATAGACGTAATATAAGCAGAATTTATAATATCATTTGAAATATTATAGGTTAATATATTCGATCAAAGAATGTTATAATTTCCAATAATATCCTGTACACTTCAGGCAGCTACTTGTATAGAAAGAGTAGGGGTTCTCGTATTTGGCACAACAGTAAAAGAATAGTATCAACCTGTATTCCAAAGAATATCTCTTGCTACTCATCATGTTAAAACAATATCGGAAAATGAAAATCCATCAATATATTCTGATGTATAGAATTTTACTTGAACTCAAGATAGACTTGCTCAAGTAAGATAGGAGTCATTTGGTATATTTGATGTAAGAAGAAGAGAATTTGGCTCTTCTGTATCAATTTTCCAAGTTAGAATATTTGAAGCTTCTAGCACACTATCATAATAGGCATCTTTGAGTGCGCCAGTAGCTATTTGTAAAGATATAACATCATTTTGGATATGACCTGACGGATATACTGTAAGCGTAAATTTATTTCATACTCTTTGGAGATTATCTACCGTACCATTTTTGATAGTGATTCAGGAAAGGGAAACGGCTCAAATTGCTTGAGTAGATTCAATAAGAATTGGTATTCCATTTTGCTCGAATTGTCTTGATATTATTGTACCACTTCATACTGGAGATGATATTTTCAAACCAGAAGGTATATCTCCTACAATAAGTGTATAGGGTATTTCTTGAGTGTAGACATTTAATGGTATTTTCCATGGTTCCATACCAGTACTTCCATTGTCACCAGCAAAAAATATTCCATTATCGGTATAGGTAATGTATGCAGCTCGTTTTTGAAGAGAAATATTATTTGCAACTACTTCCACTCATGCATCGATAACAGTTCTATGGAGTTTTCCAAGAATTGCTCAACTATTGGTAGCAGAAAAATATAATGTTCCATGAATATTTGTAAGGTCAGTCGGTGATGAACTGTCTATTCATGGAGCAAGATCACTTACCATTTCCACATTTCCACTCTCATTTATCTTCCAGAGCTCTTCACCATTTATTCCATTATTCGCCGAAAAATATAAAGTTCCATCTGCATTTACGAGGCTTTTTGGTACGGATCATTCATTTCCTGGAAAGATATCATTCACCATTGTAATATTCTCATTTTCATCAATTTTCCAAAGTTCCACTCAATGAATACCATCATTTGCGGTAAAATATACTATTCCATTTACGGCAGTAAAATTTCTTGGTTCTGATGAGGCTCAGGTACCAATCATGATATCCTTTACGATTGAACTTGTACCAGAATTTGCATTTGCTTTCCATACTTCTGATCCATGAATGCCATCATCAGCATGAAAATAGAGATTATTATGTTCAAAAATTCCATAAAATGGGAATGATGCACTACTTCCAGTGTGTATATCAAACTTATATGTTTCTCTTGTGAGTGTATTGAGCCAGGATAATTCATGACCAGTAGTTGCATCGGTATCGACGAAATATACTTCTCAATAAGGATTATCTGCTAAGAATACCAATGGATGAAATGTATTATCAAGCGTAAGACTTGGAAGTCAGAGTCCATCAATCGCCCATATATTGATTCATGAAAATGATGGATCCTCCGCCATATAGTGCAGTGTATATTTTTTAAGAATGATGGATTTGATCCTCCACTTCATGGAATGAGATCAAAAACGATTTGAGAACCAGAACTATTTGCTTTTCTGAGTTCTTGTCCAAGTATCCCATCATTTGCAGAAAAATATATCGTATTATTTACGCTTGCAAAGTTTGAAGGAAATGAACCAAGACTTCCAGTTGCAATATCCTGAACAAGAGTTGCTCCAGTGGTAAATACGGAACTTTTAAAAAGTTCAGTTCCAACTCATGGGCGGTATGCTGAATAGTATACAGAGTTATCAGCATAGGTGAAATATTTCGGACTGGAACCAATCGATCCACTGTTAATATCAACCACCTGCATAGGACTTTCAGTATGAACAATGGTTTCTCGTAATATAAAATCATGTCGTCAATCTGTTAATGCTTGAAGAGGGCACTTCCATTCACCATTAGCAGCTGATACGGTTGAACAGAGTACAATTCATTTCTCGAGAATTTCCATTTTTTGTTTCGGTGTTCATGTCCCGTGTATAATGCTATATCGTTTTGCAACAAAAGAACCATGTGCAGGGTAATATGCCTCTGCAAAAAGATTTCTAGGAAGAAAAATTTGCATACATACTATAAATAGCAGTATTCATGAAGAATATTTCTTTGTTATTCATCATGTAAGATGTGCAAGGATGAGATGATTCAGGGAATTCATGGTATAAAAACTATAGCAATAATAGAGTAGCATCTTTTCATCTGACAAACAAATTTCCTAGAGAGTACACTTATATTTTATATGTCTTATTTATTTTTATATTGTATAATATAAAATACCTCATATGTACTTGTATGAGGTATTTTCATATATTGATTCTGTATGTCTTATTTCTTTAGAAAAGCTTTATCTATAATCTTTGCGGCTTCTGCACGAGAAAGTGTATTTTCAGGAAGAAAATATTTCATTCCATATGCAGAGAATCCATCAATAATTCCAAAATGTTGTGCACTTATAATTGCTCATTGAATATAATAGGAAAGATCACTAATATCTTCAAATCCATCACTCATAGATTCCGTATCGCCCAATGCAGCCATAATAAAGGTAATTGCATCTCGACGTTTGATAATTTCATTTGGTCGGAAAGTATATCAGAGATTTTCTGGTAACCAGCCTTGTAACTCTGCCATTCCAATATATTTCGCATACCAGTCAGTACTATTAACATCTCAGAATGAATTGGTTGTTGTACTTTCCAATTCATCTACACTATAGTAACATCGGAGTGATCGAACAATCATAGCAACAAATTCGCCACGAGTTATTGACGCACTTGGGCGGTAATTCTCGAGATTTTTTACTATCCAAAATTGTATAAGTGTGTTAATATGATCCTTTGCCCAACTTGTATTAATATCTTTCCCTATAATATTTGTTAGTGGCACTTTTTCTTCCAGTGAACATGAGCGAAGTGCTGGTTCAGTTTCTCCACTATATGTACTGGTTCATGAAAAATAGAGATCTAAGAGATCATTATTATCAAAAATATAAGTAGATGATGATTGATTGTCCATTATATTAGATTCACTTATGAGACTTCAAGAGAGAGTATTTCCTATAATATTTCAGCTTGTTATAATAGGTAAATTACTACTCCGTATGATATCTGTATTAAATTTTGTTACAATCTCCACGCTACCAGTAGCATATGGATATATCTGTCCAAGTGAAATTCTATATTGATGTTTGACAGTATCATAACTTCCTCCTGCCTCAGAAATATTTGCACTAACCGAAGGAATAATAGATTCCCAAGAAAGTCTTTTAGATGTTGTATCATTCTGTATAGTAGCCGATTGAAAGAGTACATTTGGATCTAATTGGATGATTATATATCCGAATGGTATAAGTACATTGCTCGTATTCTGGAAATTCACGAGAGTAGTGGAAGTTTCTTCAGTGGATGATTTATGAGTGAGTTGAAGTTGAAGATTTGCTATTCCATTTGTTCATCAGGAAAATAGAGGGGCAACACTTTTTGTGTATCCATACCAACGAAGTTCTTGAGCACTGATATTTTTTCTATCCATACCATCCGTAATACTTCCAGTTTTCATAAGAAAAGTTACCATATCAGCCACTTCTGGTTTTACGGTCAATCCTATGAGATAGGTTCATGAATTATTTATGATAGAATCAATGGTTGCATTACTACTTACTTGCATTGAATTCATATCTATACCTGTTTGAGTAGGAGTATTTGTGCTTACTGAAATATATACTTTTCCAGTGAGAGTTTGATTTGTTGATATGCTTGGACTCAGAATAAAATAGGGATTATTTATATCGGCATGAAAATTAATGTTTCTTGCAGGAGATATATTTCCATATATATCTTTTTGATAGGCATTCCAGTTTTGGTTTCCTACTATCAGCGGAGTGACACATTTCCATGTATTATCACTGATAACTGGCGTATCACAGATTATCGTATCAGAAGAATTTTTTATAAGTACATTTGCTCGATATTCTCCAGTGCCATATATGCTTATTTGTCCTGTAGCTTCTTCTTTGATTCTTGTAACTCCTGGAGCATTCGGAGGAAGTGTATCGATAACATACGTAAAAATATTACTTGCTTGATTCCCATTTCCCACAAGATCACTCATGGCATTTGCAGGAATCGAAACTTGAAAAGTACCAACATATCGGTTTGTAAGATCTGGTACAAGTTCAAATGTATATTTCCCAGTGTATCAACCTACGGGTAGGAAATTTCGAGCAATCATTCCTGATGAGACAGAGATGTTTTTTAATTCGAGACCTGAAAGAGATTCAGATACATTGATAAGCACAGTAATAGGTGATGATGTTTGACTAATAAGCGATCATTCTGGAATATTGGTTGGTTGAATAAATATAGTAGGAATAATAGTATCTTTTGTAAATATTGTCGTGAGTCCTGGTGATATATTTTTTGCTGCATCTATTTGTTTGAGTGTAACAGTAATGTTTCCATCTCAAAGACTACTTACATTTGTTGTATAAGACCATCCAGTAGCTGTACAAAGGGTACTACCAGATATTGATCAGGAGATTTCTACCGTATTCTTAAAAGTACAACTTCCAGTCATTGAAAAATTTGTTATTCCTGAAAGTGGAATATTTCGAGTAATGGGCGAAGAAAGGGTTGGACTGCCAGGTGCAACGGTATCAATAATAAAACTTGAAATACTCTGAGAAAGTAACATTCAACTCAGATTTTTTTGTTCCAATATCATCGTGTGTACTCATTCTGTAAGATCAGCTCAAAGAGTAAGTATCCATCCACTGAGTGTTTCTGTGACAGGATAGGTAATACTATCGAGATTGATAGTAATTGGTTTCGTAGGATCTCACGTTCCTCCTGCTCATTGAATCACTGGTCGTTTTATATTAATGAGTGTTCATTTTACTGGATATAAAATAAGAGGAGTATTACTTATACTTGGGTCAATATGAATCCAATGAGTAAAACCAGTAGATGTATTTCCCATTCCATCCCTTTGTTTTATATTTAGTGCATTTCCACCATTGGTAAGGGCTTGTAAAATTGGGATAAACCATTTCCCATTTCCATCGACTTTTCCAGAATAGGTATTCCCATTTACTGTTATAAATATAGAACTTCCAGTTTCTCAGAGTCCAAGAATTACCGGTTTTGTATTACTGGTAACTATATTGTTTTGAGGATAGGTGACACTTGCTTCTCCTGGTGGAGTTGTATCTATTCCGATGGATCATACAGTACTACTTGAAATATTACCAGCAATATCTCTTTGATATACTTGCATTTGGTATATTCCATCCTGTAAGGTACTTGGAGTGATGCTCCATATACCAGAGTTGTTTACCGTATTGGTATACGTACTTCCACTAATGGTAAGTAATACAGTGGCTCAAATTTCTCATGATCCCGAAATAGTTGGAGTAGAATCCCCAGTAAAACTATTTCCTGTTCAAAATGTTGGAAGTGATATGGTTGTATCAACAGTGAGTGAAAGGGGATGGGAATCTACCGTTGTTCAGTAACTACTTGTATGTTTTACGGTAATTATATAATTTCCATCGATGAGGGGATTGGTTGGAAGTATAGAATAATACGAAGGAGAACCACCACTACATAAAGTAGATCCAATCATACTTCCAGAATATCCAATATGAAGTGTTATAACATCTCAAATATCACATCCTGTTCAATAAAATGTTGGTTGTGTATCTCGTGTAATATTATCAGTTGAAGAATCACCCGTATCAGATCAGGCTATCAAATCAGGTCTTGATGGTATATCATTCAATACTAAAATTCCAGGAGCAGCAACTGACATGCCATAGTAAAAACTAAAACCACCAATGATTACCTTTCTTCCATCTGGATATTCTTTTATTCCACCAATTTTCCCATTGAATCCATTTTTTATATCAAAACTCGTATCAAATTGTCCAGATGGTGTAAGACGTGTAATCCCATTATATTCACACCAATTCCATTGAGTACATGGTCGAATTGATCCGAAAAGTATTCTACCGCCACTCTGCATAAATATATCGTTATTTCCAGTTATGCTTCAGTATTTTTCTATACCACCTGAGCTATATATATGATATGGAAAAATAGAATCGAATGTTCCTATTGAGTTGATTCTTATAAGTTTTCCAGATGCAAAATTTCCATTATATCCATTTGGTCCACCTACAATAATATTTCAGAAACTATCTATAATACCATTTTTTATACTGAAAATGGGTGATCCATTTTCATAAAATCCTATTCCTGTATTGAGTGTATAATCAGGAGTTCCATCTTGATTGTATCGAATTACTCATTTTGGTTGCCACATTCAACCACTGAGGTTAAAGCCTCCTATAAGTGTCAGTTTTCCATCGGATTCTGAATATTCGAGATCCTGAAAACTCATCCAGTCATACATGCTAGTATTGTAAATACGATCCACCTCTCATGTATTTGTGAAACGAACAATTTGCTTGAGGTCACCTATTGATCATCCTCCCAAGTTCTTATACCAAGAACCAACTGCAATGAGCTTTCACCCACTGAGGGTTTTTATTTTTCGAACCGAACATTCTTGGGTTTCTGGAGTGATTCAAAGCACTTTAGTATTTGTAAATACAAATTCCAATCATCCAGTAGATGAGAGTTGCAATATACATCCAGAAAGTCCTTGTCCCTGGTAGGTTTGATTATTAAAGCTTCCACCAAGGAGTATTTTTCCACTGCTATTTACAATTATATCATTTGGCCATCAAAAACCTGATCATGCATTAAATATCGTATCTATTGCTCCATTTGTATTTATGCGTATCAGTCCATTTCAAATAGAGGTTCCATTATAATGAGTGTATCCTCCGACAACAAGAATTTTTCCATCAGTTTGTAATGCTAGAGTATCATCAGAAGTTGCTTCATATGGGGTTCGTATATTTCAGTGAATATAGGAACTATCTCGAGTTCCATCAATTCCAGAGAATCTGGCCACTCCATGCGATGATCAGCTCCCAACATATCATAGAGCCAAAATTTTTCCACCTGATTCAAGTAGGAGTTTATATACCGTACTCATATCAGTGAGATCTGTTTTAAAGCTTTGAATATGAGCTCCAGTTGAAGTAAATTTTATAATCTCACTTACTCCTGTACCTGCGTAATTTCCTATTACGAATGGTCCATTTTCTCAAACATATATATTATTATTTGTATCTACAAGTACAGATCCTATCTGTACATTACAATACTGCCAACCAGTCGCTACAAATGTTGGATCTTTTGCTCCAGTTGAGGTAAGACGTATAATACTTGGTTGATAAATTCCTTGAAAATTTGAGAAATTTCCTCCTGCTACAATACTGCCACTCCCATCTATCTTAATACTTGCTACACTTGGAGGTTCTGTGCCACCACAAACAGTAAATCATCCAGTTCCAAAGGTTGAATCAATTATTCCAGTTGAGGTAAGTCGTGCAATCTGCCCAATATTTTGACCACTAAGGCTACTAAACGCTCATCCAACCACAATTTTACCATCACCTTGGAGTGCTATAGTTCGAATATTATTATAAACACCAGAGAATACTAAGCTAGTGAACGTTCCATCAACTGTACCATTTGTATTCAAACGAATAATATTGTCTGTAGAACCACTTGAACTGGTTACAAGAATTTTTCAATCAGATTGTATAATAATATTGTTAATGCTTCTTCCAGAAAAGGTAGATGCATTCACCTGAAAGCTAGTATCCAATTTTCAAGTATTGGTTAATTTACTAATTAATCCTACACTCCCTGTATTATAATAACGAGAGTATCAAAATACATAAATACACCCTGTTCATTCTACCACTTTGGTCATTCCATTTTCATATCAAAATCCCCCCATATTGAATCCAGCATCTTTATTTCCATTTATATCCATTTGGATAATATTATGTGATGAACTATTTCCATAGGAAGAGAATACTCCTACTGCAATTATCTTTCAATAGCTCGTATACTGTATATCTTGAATATAACCGTTGTATTGACTTTCAAATCCAAGTCATGGCTGAAATGAAGGATCATTTCGTACAATCATTCAAAATGCTTGCTCAAGGAGCGAAGAGTTGATTCCAAGTATTCAGATAATTATTCCTGAAAGAATTGTGGCAAAAGATTGAAAAGTTCTCATAGCATGAAAATAGTAATTCTCCTCTATTTAACCACACTCTTGACCTTTTTTCAAAAATATATGGATTCTATGAATATTTTGAGATGACAAATGTTATATTTAATGTAAAAAATACAGCACATTGTGCTGTATTTTTTATAGAATCTGATTATTGAAGAAAAGCATTTTCAATTATTTTTGCCGCCTCTCAACGAAGGAGATCATTACTTGGATAAAAGTAGGAAAGTCCGAATATCTTTGAACCATCAATGATACCAAAATATCGAGCACTTCTTATAGCATCTTGAAAATATCAACCCTCTTCAATGTCATGAAAATCAATATCATCTCCAATTTCCATTTGTCCAAGTGTTCTCATAATAATGAATACTGCCTCAGACCGTGTTATAGCATCATATGGTCTAAGAATCATGTCGTATTTGATATCCAGTAATTTTCTTCTGCTACTCATACATATCGAGAATACCAAACATCATTGGTTACATCATTAAAACTACTTTCCGCATTATTTAACTCTTCGATTGAATATTTGCATGGTAATGCTCGTACTATCATGGCTATGAATTCAGCACGTGTAATCGCAAGATTTGGCAAATAGTAATTACTATTTTCTTCAATTCAATATCGAATAATATCTTTCATATAGGTATTTGCCCAATGGTTTTCACTATCCAGGAGATGAATATCACTTAATGGAACTGCCTCTTGGAGTGGTGAACAATTATTTATAACTTTTTGATTAGTCGCTGCATTCATATCTGGAAGATAGGAACTGAGTAAATCTTGTTCATTGGTTATATAGTGACTTATTGATGTATTATCATTTGTATTTGTTTCTCGTACAGCATCTTGATATTTTGTTTGTCCATATATGGTGCTTTGAAAATTCAATGCGGTAAGTCCATCTTTTACAACACTGGTTCGAACGACAATATTTCATTTTTCTCCTGCAAGAATCTTACCGAGAGATACAGTATATGTTTTCGTATTGAGTTGATATGAGCCAACTGCAGATGAATAGTATGCAATGGCATTTGGAACCAATAAGGATGATATATTTTCCATGAAACTTAACTTTCTTCCGTAGGTACCATCATTTATGTATGCTTCTATAAAAGTGACTCGAGGATCAAGTTTGATAGAAATGGATCCATTTTCAGCGAGACTCTGACCATCATTTCCGTAATCAGTAGTTACAGTGATTATTGTTTTTCCAAGATAATCATCATAGGATTCTTGTACTCGACTATTTACATAAAGATTAGCATGAGAATAGGGGAGTATGTTCCAATAAATATTAGAAGCAACTGGTATAATAGTATTTCATGCAAGGTCTGTGGTACTTCCGGTTCAAAGTGACATACCAATTCGTCCAACAAATTCATTAAAAGGTCGAATGACAAATGAATAATTATTTGTACCAGATATTTTTGCAAAATCCGTTATCTGAGCTCATGTAGAAATCAGTATATTTGATACCGTAAAACCCGATAGTGCTTCATTTCCAAGAAGAGTAACGAAGATTGGCTCTATCGTTCATCCTCATGGGATAACAGAAGAAGTGAATGATAATCCAGGAGTAACAGTATCTTTGATATAAAAATATGGTTGAGAAGGAGAAAAATTATTTCCAGCATCTCTTTGCCGTATAGTAACTGTGATATTTCCATCAGTGAGAGCAGAAAGATTCGCAGGTATGGCCCATGTATTATTTATACATGTTCCAGTTGCTACAATAGGAGTATCCATAAAAATAACAGATCCTGTTTGACATGTTCCACTAAAAACAGTACCAGAAAGATTTTTTGTTAAAAGGTACGTTCCAGGAATCGGTGCAATTATAGAGAATCCACTTGAGGCGTTTGAATTGATGATAATATTCTGTGTAATATGTTCAGATGTATTTTGTGCTTTATCCATTTGATATACATCAACTGAGTATGTTCCATCATTCAGATAATTAGTCACTGAGATTACCCAATTTCCATTGGTATCAACGACAGATGAGTAGATATTTCCATTTATAGTTAATCGAACAATGTTCCCTGACGAGGCAGTTCCTTGAAATGTTGGCTTGGCATTATTGGTAATTCCATTATTTGGTGGATATGTTACGGTTGGTTTTGTTGGAATTATAGTATCTATAATAACATTGAGTGTTGGCATCGGTGTTCGACAGTTTCCAGCTTTATCACATATACGTATAGAAAGACTATTTTGTCATTCAAGAAGGGGACTAATGGATGTACAAGAGTATGCTCCACTATTGTTTGAAATATTAGAACAAAGGGTTGCGCCAACAAGAGTTGTAACTGATACAGTGATTCCAGATTCGGTAAGTCCAGAAAATACTGGTTTTTGTACCTTTGACCAAAGCGTTGGAGTAACAACAAGTCCAATATATTCCACATTATCAAGAGCAAATGCTCATGGCGTGACGGTATCCACGGTAATTCTCAGAAAGTCAGAATCAGGAGTCACATACCCACCGAGAAGTGTATAGGCAACGGATACATAGTGTATACCATCAGAAATTGGCTTACTTACTGTCATAGAATATGTTCCGCTATTCGTACATACGCCACTTCCATAGAGTTCACCATCAACCTTGAGAGTAATAAGATCACTTGGTCCAGTACAATTCGTTCCTTCAAAAGTAGGACGTTGATTATTAGTAATGTTATCAGTATATGAATCTCCGGTATCACTTGCATCAATCATATCTGGAACAAATGGTATAACGGTACTATTGGTTCTTACTGAAAAAGTTTTAGTAGTAATAGTTGAAGTAACTCATAGATTATTGGTTTGTGTTCACTGGAGTGTATACGTTGCATCTGAGAGAATAAGATTTGGTTGAATAGTCCATTCACCGTCTATTCCGATTGTTCCAGTATAGCTCCCATATCCTACGACAGTAATGCTTACGTTATTTCCGGGTGTTCCAGTTCCAAAAAAAGTTGGCTGAGCAGTATTGAGGACAGCATTATTATATGGACTTGTAATTGTTGGAGCATTTGGGGTAATAGTTGCTATAATAATGGAGACTCATGATGAGTTCAATGGGGAACTATTCCCAGCGTAATCTTCGAAATGAGCTATAAAATTATGAGTTCATTCTCCTAGATTACCTGTAGTGATACTCCAATTTCCTCATATATCAGTGCTACCAGTAAGATAATTTACTCCGTTCTTTTGTAGAAAAATAATTCAATTTGCTCCACCAGTACCATTGAGTGTAATAATTCATCCAGTAAAAGTACTTCCGGAGAGTGGGAGAATGATAGTTGGATTGATAGTTGGATTAATGACATCAATTTCAAAAGAAAGAGTTGGAGATATATTTGATGTTCCTCCAAGATTTGTATAGAGTATATTTGCTCAATGAATTCCATGGGAAAGTGGTATGTTACTTTGAATGACATATTCATTATTAATACAACTTCCAGATCAGATATTTCCACCATCTACTTGAAGTGTTACAATATTTCCATTCATACATCCAGTTCCAGTAAATATAGGATACATTCTATTTGTAATACCGTCTTTAGGATCATATCC
>ERZ1034363.718-NODE-718-length-21137-cov-11.011016_pt1 | contig 21137 bp, 14 predicted proteins | sample MGYA00520616_ERZ1034363 | MGnify/ENA primary metagenome ERZ1034363 (study PRJEB33736, sample SAMEA104284506) | Azolla filiculoides | biome: Urban; feature: Water surface; material: Ditch water | place: Netherlands | collected 2015-10-28 | depth 0-0.1 m ... | reverse complement strand
AAAGGCTCAACCATGAGCAGCAAAATTTACGTGGGCAACTTGCCTTACACCATCGACGACGCCAGCTTGCGTCAAAACTTTTCTGAATTTGGCGGCGTTCTGTCGGCCAAAGTCATGATGGACCGCGACACCGGTCGCTCCAAAGGCTTCGCGTTTGTCGAAATGTCCAGCGCCGAAGAAGCCCAAGCCGCCATCGCCGGTCTGAACGGCATGTCGGTCAGCGGTCGTTCGATCGTGGTGAACATCTCCAAGCCCAAAGAGCCGACCACCGGCTACGGCAGCGGTTACCGCGACAACCGCAACTGATCCTTTTCAGTTGCGCATGAAAAAGCCGCTCCTGTGAGCGGCTTTTTCTTTGGTGAATCGGGCTCGGCCATCAAACCACCGCATTGAACTGCAGCGCCGCCAAGCTGGCGTACAGCCCACCCTTGGCTTGCAGTTCGGCGTGGGCGCCCTGCTCCATCAGGCGCCCACGCTCGAGCACCCAGATCACATCAGCGCGCTGCACCGTGGCCAGGCGGTGCGCAATGACCAGCGTGGTGCGGCCGACCATGGCTTTGTCCAGTGCAGCCTGCACCATTTTTTCGCTCTGTGCGTCAAGCGCGCTGGTGGCTTCGTCCAGCAGCAAGAGCGGCGGGTTTTTCAAAATGGCCCGCGCGATCGCGATGCGTTGGCGCTGCCCACCCGACAAGCGCACACCCCGGTCGCCCAGGTAAGTATCAAAGCCCTCCGGCAGTTCGCGGATGAACTCTTGCGCATAAGCGGCTTCAGCAGCAGCGTGCACGTCGTCCAGGCTGGCGTCGGGGCGGCCGTAGCGGATGTTCTCGATCACCGTGCCAGAAAATATCACCGGATCCTGCGGCACGATGGCCATACGCTCGCGCAGGTCATGCAGGTCCATCTGGTCGATGGGCAAGCCGTCCAGCACGATGCGGCCCGACTGCGGGTCATGAAAGCGCATCAGCAAATCGAACAGCGTGGTCTTGCCTGCGCCGCTTGGGCCCACCACGGCCACGGTCTGCCCCGGGTGGATTTGACCTGTCAATTGGTCTAGCGCCCAGGTGTCGGGGCGTGAGGGGTAGTGAAACCGCACCGACTCCAGCTGAAGCGAAGAACCGCCCTGCGGCCAGGGCGCTTGTTGCGGTTGGGCTGCGATCTTGAGGTTGGACTCGGTGTGCAGCAATTCCATCAGGCGCTCGGTTGCGCCCGATGCGCGCAGCAAGTCGCCGTACACCTCGCCCAGCACAGCAAAGGCGCTGGCCAGCAAGATGACGTAAAACACCGTCTCGCCCAGCTGGCCCGCCGTGCTGGTGCCCGCACGAACGGCCAGCGTGCCCATGTACAGGCCCCAGAGCAAAACGGCGCTCGATGCCATGATGATGAAGCCCACCAACACGGCCCGTGCGCGGATGCGGCCCAAGGCTGCGCCCAAGGCGCGGGAGGTCGAATCGATGAAGCGGCGGGTTTCACGCCCCTCAGCGGTGTAGCTTTGCACCACGCTGATGGCGTTGAGCACCTCAGAAGCGATGGCGCTCGAATCGGCCACCCGGTCCTGGTTGGCCCGAGACAGGCGGCGCACACGCCGCCCCAAATACACACTCGGGAAAATGACCGCGGCCAACACCACCACCACCTGCAGCATGAGCACCGGGTTGGTCCAGACCAGCATGATCAGCGCGCCAGCCCCCATGACCAAGTTGCGCAGGCCCATAGAAAAGGACGAGCCCACCACGGTTTGCACCAGCGTGGTGTCATTGGTGAGGCGCGAAAGCACTTCGCCCGATTGGGTGGTTTCAAAAAAGGCCGGGCTTTGCTTGAGCACATGGCCGTACACGGCATTGCGCAGGTCACCCGTGATGCGCTCGCCCAGCCAGCTCACGGTGTAGTAGCGACCCGAAGAAAACACCGCCAATGCGGCCGCCACACCAAACAACTGCAAAAAATTGCCCGACAACTGCTCAGCAGAAGCCCCGGTGGCCAGGCCCTGGTCAATCAGCTGGCGCAAGACCCAGGGAAAGGCCAGCGTGGTGCCTGCGGCCAGCAGCAAGAACAAACCCGCCAAGACCAGCGCCCACCGATACGGCTTCAAGAAAGGAGCGAGACCGGTGAGCGATTGAGGTGAGGTGGTCATGTATATACCCAGCAAGCACAGCGTAGGCGCAGTGTGTTGACACCAGAAATAGAAAAACCGTCAGCACTTTCGCACTGACGGTTCTTGTTTGGTGGCCTGGGACGGAATCGAACCATCGACACGCGGATTTTCAATCCGCTGCTCTACCAACTGAGCTACCGGGCCGGAAGCAAAATTATAGCAGAGGAAAAAGATTGTTCTGATGTATCGAACACAAATCAGCCATTGCGTTTGCTGCGAGACAAGTCCACACCCAGTTGTTTGAGCTTTCGGTACAGGTGTGTTCGCTCCAGACCCGTTTTCTCCGCCACTTTGGTCATGGAGCCAGCTTCATGGGCCAGGTGGAATTCAAAGTAGGCTTTTTCAAATGCATCGCGCGCCTCCCGCAAAGGTCGATCCAAATCAAAACTTTGCTGAACCTCCAACACAGCGCTGGCTATATCGTTGCCAACCAAAGCGGCTGGCATCACGCTGGTGACTTGCGTGGCCATCAAAGAGCTCACCGCCTGTTTGACTTGGTCTCTGGCCAAACCCTGCTCAACGGCTTTGAGCAGTTTTTGCAAGGTGATGGGTTTTTCCAGAAAGGCTTGAGCACCGATCTTGACCGCCTCCACCGCCGTATCGATGGTCGCGTGGCCGCTCATCATGATCACGGGCATGTTGAGCAAGCCTGCGGTCGCCCATTCTTTCAAGAGGCTCACACCATCGGTGTCCGGCATCCAGATGTCGAGCAGCACCAGGTCGGGGCGCATGCGCATGCGTGCTTCGCGCGCCCTGGCGGCATTTTCGGCAAGCTCAACTTGATGCCCTTCATCGAACAGGATTTCAGAGAGCAGATCACGGATCCCAAGCTCATCGTCAACGACCAAAATATTTGCCATATTGTCTGCGTGTCTCTGTTCAATAAGCGGGCTGATTCAATTTGCCCTTGGGTGTTTCCAGTGCGAATGATAGCGAGACTTGCGCGCCTTTGATTTCGCCGTCTTGCATCACATTGCTCAGCTCAATTTTGGCCGCATGTTCATCGGCAATTTTCTTCACCACGGCCAAGCCCAATCCAGTGCCCTTGGCCTTGGTGGTGACGTAGGGTTCAAATGCACGCTTGAGGATATTGGTCTCAAAACCTGGCCCCGTATCGGACACCGTCAAACGAACTCGGTTGCGCGAGGCATTCCATTCGGTGCGCACGCCAACGCGTGCGTCCTGCGCAAGTTCGCCTTTGGACTCGCAGGCATCCTGTGCGTTTTGCAGCAGGTTGTGGATCACTTGCCGGAGTTGCTGTTCATCGCCCAATATGGGTGGGCACGTGGGGTCAAGTTCGGTAACCACCGTGGCGCGATGGATCTGATCTGCTGGTTCATTCGCGTACAACACCATCAGATCCGCAATCAGGACATTGAGCTGGACAGGCTTCAAGTCGGCTGAAGGCAGTCGGGCATAGTCACGAAATTCATTGACCAATCGCTTCATGGCATCAACTTGGTCCACGATGGTCTTGACAGACTTGGCCAGCACAGCATCGTCTTGGGCATCGAGTTTGCCCATCAGTTTTCTCTGCAATCTTTCTGCAGACAACTGGATGGGGGTCAGCGGATTTTTGATTTCATGAGCCAAGCGCCTGGCCACCTCACCCCAAGCTTGGGCCCGCTCTGCAGACACGATTTCTGAAATGTCATCGAACACCAAAAGCCGCATGCCATCCGGCAATACCGCACCACGGGCCAACAAGGTCACCGCTGTCTCAGACAAGCCTTGGCCGGTAGCGTGAATTTCAAAAGATTTTTGCCAATGGTCCAACTCATGGGTGCCGCTGTCAGAGCGCAACATTGCAAATTGTTCAACGACGCCTTGCGCAAACCCTTCAAGGCCAGGCAAGCTGAGCAGTGACAAGCCGTTGTGCGCCGCAACCGGCACACGCAAGATGCGCGTTGCACCCGGATTGGCCGACTGAATGACACCTTGTGCATCGAACACCATGACACCGGCGGTCAAGTTGTCCAGAATCGTTTGTAAATTGCCGCGGGCTGTGTCCAGCTGAACCAGGCTGCGCTGCACATTGGAGCGGGCATCCGACAACTGTTGCGTCATGTCGGCAAACGAACGCGTCAAACCGCCGAGTTCATCGTTGCCTTGCAATGCCAGCTTGGGTGTCAAGTCGCCCGCAGCCACTTGGCGCATGCCATGCGCCAGCAACAACAAAGGTCGGGCCAACTGGTTGCCCAACACCACCGCCAGCAAGATGGCGCCGAGAACGGCTAAAAACAAGCTGAGGGTCAACGTGCCGATGTACATGCGCCTGAGGCCTTCACGCGCCAAGGCACGCTCTTGGTATTCACGGTAGGCGGACTGCACCTCCAGCGCGTTGTTAACCAGCGTCGGCGGCAAGTCCTGCGTCACTTGCAACAAGCGTCGGTCTTCATCGAAGGCCAGGCCAGATTGAGGCAACAAAACCAGTGCCTTGATGCGCCCCTTGTCGCCACCGGGGATGGCTTCGTCAAAGCCCTCCACCCATTCGATGTGGCCCTTCTGCCTGGCCTCTTTGATTTGTTGACTCGGAGGCAACTCCGGTCTGATCTGGAACCGCGACTGGCCTGCGCTGGCCACCATGCGCCCGCTGGTCGTCCACAACACCGCGTCACTGACGCCCAGCTGTTCGCGTATCTTTTCCAAGGCAACGCCAGCGCTCACATCGGCAACATCGCTCAGTTGGGCTGCTGCGACACGCGATTGTTTGGCCAGATCCGTACTCAGCGTGTCCAGTGTGGCCCGCCCCAGATTCAGGCCAGCCACCAGCGCCGCTTCAACCTTGACGTCAAACCAGCTTTCAATCGAACGTGAAACGAACTGGTAGGAAACCACATAAATCAAGACGCCGGGAATGACGCCCACCAACGCGAAGATGCCCGCCAATTTGACCAGCAACCTGGAGCCGAATTGCCCACGGCGAAGTCTGAGCAACAGCCGCACAGCCCCCCACAAGATGGTGATCAAGAGCCCGCTGGCCACGACAGCGTTGATGAGCGTGAGCCATTCGTAATTCTGGTTGTACCGCTCTCGGTTGCCTGTGGCTTGGGTCATCAAGACCAGCAAGCCCAAACCGATCACCACCATCGCCAACGCACCCAAGCCCAAAAGCCATCGGCTGGTGCGCGATGCCTGCAGCACTTGCTTTTCGGATCGACGGACAGACAAACCCACGTCAGCGCACCATGTCTGTTGTCAAACGCAATTGCCGGCTCGCCACCAAAGTCCACTCGGCCTGATTACCTGCGGCAATCTGGAAAGGGCGTGGCAGCTGAGAGATATCCAGCCGGAAGCGGTAAGCGATGTATTGCCGGGCATCCAGATCCAATTCGGCCATTTCGGCCACTTTCCAGCCGGACTGACGTCGGATGACGCCCAGCGCTTCAGACAGGGTTTCAAAATTCTGCGAGATGCTGCCGCCCAAGCCAGCACCTGAAATGGGCTCATTCGAAACGTTCAACCGCCAACGGCGGGTGAGGGGCTGAAAAGCCAATCGGTAGTAACGTGTTGCGATGCCGATTTTTCGGTCATACCAATACCAACGGTCACGCATGACCTCAGCCTCGGCAACAAAGTGCACCGCCAAGCCTTTGACCAGTGCATCCTCAACAGCCGGACCCAACTCGAGTTTCAGCTGTGCGGTCACGTACAAAGCGGCGTCCCGGCGCTCGGCGCGCAGCTCTGTCAGCTCAGCAACCGAGGTTTGAGCCCAGGCGCATGAGGCGACAAGCAGCCAGGCCCCCAGGGCCCAGCGAGCAAGGCGCCGCAGCTCAGCTTTGGCGCTTTTCCAGCAGTGCGTAATAAAACCCATCATGTTCACCCAATGGATTGTGCTCGACTGACAGCCCACTTGGGGACTGTCCGGGTATCAAATGTCCTGGCGAAGGCTGCAATAAGGCATCGGTGTTGCGTTGAAGAAACGCTTGCACCGTCTCATCCCCCTCCGCCTTGAAAACCGAGCAAGTGCAATAAAGCATGCGCCCGCCAGACTTCAACAGAGGCCAAAGGGTTTCAAGCAAAGTGGCCTGAATTTGGGCCAATTGTCTACTGTCTGTCGGTCTGCGCAGCCATCGCACATCCGGATGCCGCCTCACGATGCCCGATGCTGTACAGGGTGCATCCAGCAAAATCGCGTCAAACAGCTCACCATCCCACCATTGTCCAGGCTGCCCAGCGTCTGCGGCCCGCACTTGGGCTCTCTGTCCCAAGCGCTGCAAGTTCTGGTGAATGCGCTCGCAACGGGATTCGTCCACATCCAGGGCCAGCACATTTGCCTGAGGATAAAGCTCCAGTAAATGTCCGGTTTTCCCCCCGGGTGCAGCACATGCGTCCAGGATTTTCCACGGCTTGGCCGTGTCCAGCCCATGCATGAGCAGGGGCGCTGCCAATTGCGCGGCGGCATCTTGAACCGACACATGGCCCGCCGAAAAACCGGGCAACAAGTGCACGGGCAGTGCCTTGCTCAATTGCAGTCCTTGCAAACCCACCACTTGAGATGACACGCCGATCGCATCCAACTGCTGCTGGTAAGCGGTCACTTGGTGTTGCTGGCTGTTGACGCGCAGCGTCATAGGGGCTGGTTTTTGGGCCATGGCCAGCAGTGACTGCCAATGGCGTGGGTGATCCGCCTGCAGACGTTCGACCCACCAGCGCGGATGATTCCATTGCGCCTGAAGGTTGCCGTTGGTCTGAGACACGCAATCATCACGCTCCCGCATGAAACGGCGCAGACAGGCATTGATGAACCCGCTTTGGGCTTGAGTTTGCCGTTGCTTGCGTGCGGCCTCAACCGTTTGGTTGACCAGGGTATGGACAGGGTACGGAGCATCCGCATCGTTCCAGCACAAGGCCAAGCCTGTACAAAGCAAGGCGTCCACCGCAGGCGGTGGTGCTTTGGAAGCCAGCAGCTCACGCAAAGCCATGGCCCGGCCCAGTTGCCTCAGCACCTGAAAACTCAAAGCCTGAACCCCTGGCCTCAGCTCATGGGGAACGCTCTCCAGTTGTGCAGTCAATGAACGGCCCTGGCGTGTGGCCTGTACGGCAGCGGCCGTTGCTTGCAGCAAACGCCACAAAGGCGGGGACTGGCCCGACGAGGTCTGTCCGGTCAATGAGGGCATGGTTGTCATGTTCAGCGTCAAGCAGCCCCCATGGACAAGTCCATGCGCATGGCGGGTTTGAAGTTCAGGCGTCCGGCCAACCAGGAGGCCGGCCGCATGGCCAGCGCATCGTTGTAAGCGGCCACAGCCACATGGTAAGGAATGAGTGCCGCAGGCAGCGTTTGCCGCATCCGGTTCAGGGCGATGTCCAGGTCAGGCTTGACCGCATCGTTGGGCGTTTGCAGCATCAGACGGATCTCTGCAAGCACCTTCAAATGCTGTGTCACCACTTGTTTTTGACTTTCACCATCCAGGGGTTGCAAACGTGCTTGAGACAAAGCCTCCAACAACTCGTCACATGCCATCTGCAAGGGCTGTAATTCATCTGCCCCCGCGTCCATCATCAATGACTGCCGCGCAGCGATACCGCCTTGCATGCGTACCAGCAAGCGAATCCAGACGGCATCGACGCTGCTCCACTGGCGAACCACCTCTGCGCGCAAACGCACCAAGCGGTTGTGCGCACCGACAGCCCAAAACAGGGTGACCGCTAGCAGCAAGCCAAAGATCAACGCGCCCATGGTTTCACCTCCGTGGAATCCTCGCCATAAAAACAGCCCCTGACCGCGATACGGTGCAGGGGCTGATCCGTGTTCACCCGATGAAAGGTGAACCCATCACTCAGGCGGCTTCGCCTGCGTCGGTGACGGCATCTTCAGCCGACTGACCGGCCAAGTCTGCAGCCTCGGCGTCGGCAATAGCGCGACGCTCGGCGTCGTCCATCGCATCCTTGACGGCACGGGCCTTGTGGTAAGCCAAACCCGTACCCGCAGGGATCAGACGACCCACGATCACGTTTTCCTTCAGACCACGCAGCTCGTCGCGCTTGCCCATGATGGCCGCTTCGGTCAACACACGTGTCGTTTCCTGGAAGGAAGCGGCCGAAATGAACGAATCGGTCGACAAAGAAGCCTTGGTGATACCCAGCAACAAGTTGCTGAATGTCGCAGGGATCTTGCCTTCACGTTGCAATGCATCGTTGGTGTTGAGCATTTCAGAACGCTCGACCTGCTCGCCGGAGATGTAGGTGGAGTCACCAATGTTCTCGACCACCACGCGACGCAGCATCTGGCGAACAATCACTTCGATGTGCTTGTCGTTGATCTTCACGCCTTGCAAGCGGTAAACATCCTGCACTTCGTCAACGATGTAACGGGCCAGCTCTTCGATGCCCAACAAACGCAAGATGTCTTGCGGATCGGCCGGACCGTCCACAATGCTCTCGCCCTTGTTGACCACTTGGCCTTCGTGCACCAGGATGTTCTTCTCTTTGGGAATCAATTCATCCCAGACCTTGCCTTCAGGGTCTGTAATCTGCAAGCGGACCTTGCCTTTGGTCTCCTTACCAAAGGACACGGTACCCGTGATCTCGGCCAACATGCCTTTGTCTTTGGGCGTACGGGCTTCGAACAGTTCGGCCACACGTGGCAAACCACCGGTGATGTCTCGGGTCTTCTGACCTTCGACCGGGATACGGGCCAGCACTTCGCCAGGGCCCACATCCATGCCGTCACGCACCTGGATCAGCGAGCCGATCTGGAAGCCGATGGTCACCGAATGGTCGGTGCCGGGGATCTTGACTTCTTTGCCTTGCGCATCGATCAGTTTGACCTGAGGGCGAATGACCTTGGCGGCGCCACGGCGCTTGGGATCAATGACCACCAGCGTAGACAAACCGGTCACTTCGTCGACCTGCTTGGCAACGGTCATGCCTTCCTCGACGTTCTCGAATTTCACCTGACCGGCGAATTCGGTGATGATCGGGCGGGTCAATGGATCCCAGTTGGCCAAGATGGTGCCAGCCTTGATGGTCTGGTCGGCCTTGATCGACAGGATCGCGCCGTAAGGCACTTTGTGACGCTCGCGCTCACGGCCATGCTCACTGATCACGATTTCACCAGAACGGGAAATCACCACCAGCTCACCTTTGGTGTTGGTCACATAACGCATCGTGGCATTGAAGCCAATGATGCCGTTGGACTTGGCTTCCACGCTGGAAGCCACAGCCGCACGCGAAGCCGCACCACCGATGTGGAACGTACGCATGGTCAGCTGGGTACCCGGCTCACCGATGGACTGCGCAGCGATCACACCGACGGCCTCGCCACCGTTGACCAGACCACCACGGCCCAGATCGCGGCCATAGCACTTGGCGCACAGACCGAAACGGGTTTCGCAAGTCAGTGCGGTGCGGACCTTGACTTCGTCAACGCCAGCGGCTTCGAGTTCGTCGATGAGGTCTTCTTCCAGCATGGTGCCGGCAGAGGCCAGCACAGCGCGGGTTTCAGGATGCAACACGTCTTCAGCAGCGGTGCGGCCCAGGATACGGTCACGCAGCGACTCGATGACTTCACCGCCTTCAACGATGGCGCGCATCAGCGAGCCGTCAGAAGTGCCGCAATCGAGTTCGGTCACGACCAAGTCTTGGGTCACGTCCACCAGACGACGGGTCAGGTAACCCGAGTTGGCGGTCTTCAAAGCCGTGTCGGCCAGACCTTTACGTGCACCGTGTGTCGAGATGAAGTACTGCAACACGTTCAGACCTTCACGGAAGTTCGCCGTGATGGGGGTTTCAATGATCGAGCCGTCGGGCTTGGCCATCAAACCACGCATACCGGCCAACTGTCGAATCTGCGCAGCAGACCCACGGGCACCGGAGTCGGCCATCATGTAAATCGAGTTGAACGATTCCTGATCGACTTCCTTGCCATGACGGTCAATGGTCTTCTCTTTGCGGAGTTGGTCCATCATCACCTTGGAGACGACGTCACCAGCTTTGCCCCAGATGTCAACGACCTTGTTGTAGCGCTCGCCAGCGGTCACCAGACCGGAGACGTATTGCTGCTCGATGTCTTTGACTTCTTTTTCAGCGGCTTCAATGATGGCGGGCTTCTCTGGCGGCACCAGCATGTCGTCGATACCGATCGAGATACCAGCGCGTGTGGCCAGACGGAAACCGTTTTGCAACAGCTTGTCAGCGAACACCACGGTCTCTTTCAAGCCGCACTTGCGGAAAGACGTGTTGATCAGCTTGGAAATTTCTTTCTTCTTCAGCGCCTTATTCAGGTTCGAGAAAGGCAGGCCCTTGGGCAAGATTTCCGACAGCAGTGCACGGCCCACGGTGGTTTCCACCATCGACACGGACGAGGTGAATTCACCGGTCGTTTTGTCTTTGGTCCACTCGGTCATGCGCACGTTGATCTTGGCAGTCAACTCGACAGCGTTGGCGTCCAGGGCGCGCTGCACTTCACCGATGTCGGAGAAGATCAGACCTTCGCCCTTGGCATTGATGCGGTCACGGGTCGCGTAGTACAAACCCAGCACCACGTCTTGCGACGGCACGATCGAGGGTTCGCCAGACGCGGGGAACAAGATGTTGTTCGAAGCCAGCATCAAAGTGCGGGCTTCCATCTGGGCTTCCACCGACAAGGGCACGTGAACGGCCATCTGGTCACCGTCGAAGTCGGCGTTGAAGGCCGCGCAGACGAGGGGGTGCAACTGAATGGCTTTGCCTTCGATCAGCAAGGGCTCAAAGGCCTGAATACCCAAACGGTGCAGCGTAGGCGCACGGTTGAGCATCACGGGGTGCTCTTTGATGACCTCTTCCAAGATGTCCCACACCACGGGGGTGCCGGCTTCAACTTCTTTCTTGGCGGCCTTGATGGTGGTCGCGATGCCCATGGCTTCGAGACGCGCAAAGATGAAAGGCTTGAACAGCTCGATGGCCATCAACTTGGGCAAACCGCACTGGTGCAGTTTGAGGGTTGGACCCACGGTAATGACGGAACGACCGGAGTAGTCGACGCGCTTACCCAGCAAGTTTTGACGGAAACGACCGCTCTTGCCTTTGATCATGTCGGCCAAAGACTTCAGGGCGCGCTTGTTGGCGCCGGTCATGGCCTTGCCGCGACGGCCGTTGTCCAGCAAGCTGTCCACGGCTTCTTGCAGCATGCGCTTTTCGTTGCGCGCAATGATCTCGGGCGCTTTCAATTCCAGCAAACGGCGCAGACGGCTGTTGCGGTTGATGACACGGCGGTACAAGTCGTTCAGATCGGAGGTCGCAAAGCGGCCGCCATCCAACGGCACCAGCGGACGCAGGTCCGGCGGCAACACGGGCAGCACTTCGAGCACCATCCAACCGGGCTTGATGCCCGACTTCTTGAAGGCTTCCAGCACTTTGAGGCGCTTGGAGTTCTTCTTGACTTTGAGTTCGGAGCCGGTCAAGTCGCCACGCAGGCGCTCGATCTCGCTTTCGATGTCAATGCCTTCGAGCAACTCGCGGATGCCTTCGGCACCCATCTTGGCCACGAATTCGTCGCCGTACTCTTTGACTTTGGCGTCGTAGTCGTCTTCAGACATGATGCCGAATTTTTTCAGCGGCGTCATGCCAGGGTCGGTCACCACATACGCTTCAAAGTACAACACACGTTCGATGTCGCGCAGCGTCATGTCGAGCACCAGGCCCAAACGCGATGGCAGCGATTTCAGGAACCAGATGTGGGCGCAAGGCGCGGCCAGGTCAATGTGACCCATGCGCTCGCGACGCACTTTGGTTTGTGTGACTTCAACGCCGCACTTCTCGCAGATCACGCCGCGGTGCTTGAGACGCTTGTACTTGCCGCACAAGCATTCGTAGTCTTTGATAGGGCCAAAAATCTTGGCACAAAACAGACCATCGCGCTCAGGCTTGAAGGTACGGTAATTGATGGTTTCTGGCTTTTTCACTTCGCCGAAAGACCACGAACGGATCTTCTCGGGCGATGCCAGGCCGATGCGGATCGCATCGAAGTGGTCATCGGGCGTGAACTGCTTGAACAGGTCGAGTAGTGATTTCATGGTTTAAATCCTTTGCCTGTGAATTAAGAACGCTCGAGCTCGATGTCAAGGCCCAGCGAACGGATTTCCTTGACCAGCACGTTGAACGATTCGGGCATGCCCGCTTCGATGGAGTGTTCGCCTTTGACGATGCTCTCGTACACCTTGGTACGGCCTTGCACGTCGTCGGACTTCACGGTGAGCATCTCTTGCAGGACGTAAGAAGCGCCATACGCTTCCAGCGCCCACACTTCCATCTCACCGAAACGCTGACCACCGAACTGCGCCTTACCACCCAGCGGCTGCTGCGTGACCAAGCTGTAAGGACCGGTCGAGCGGGCGTGCATCTTGTCGTCCACCAAGTGGTGCAGTTTCAAGAAGTGCATGTAGCCAATGGTGGTTGGACGGTCAAAGGCGTCGCCTGTGCGGCCGTCAAACAAGTTGGCTTGCGTGCGTGTGGCTGTCAGGCCCTTGGCCTTGGCCAAGTCTTCTGGGTAAGCCAGGTGCAGCATGGCGCGGATTTCTTCTTCGGCTGCACCGTCGAACACGGGGGTGGCGAACGGGAAACCTTCTTTGAGGTTGTCGGCCATGGCCAACACTTCGTCATCGCTCAACTGCGACAGGTCTTCCTTACGGCCCATGCTGTTGTACAACTGCTCGAACAGCTTGCGCAATTCGGCAATCTTTTCCATGCGCTGGGTTTCGGCCTGCAGCATGTTGCCAATGCGCTGACCGATACCTTTGCCCGCCCAACCCAAGTGGACTTCGAGCACCTGACCCACGTTCATACGTGAAGGAACGCCCAAGGGGTTCAACACGATGTCGGCAGGTGTACCGTCGGCCATGTAAGGCATGTCTTCGACGGGTACGATCTTGGAGACCACACCCTTGTTACCGTGGCGGCCGGCCATCTTGTCACCAGGCTGCAAGCGACGCTTGACAGCCAGATAGACCTTGACCATTTTGAGCACGCCTGCGGGCAGCTCGTCGCCTTGGGTCAATTTCTTGCGCTTTTCTTCAAACGACAAGTCAAAGCTGTGGCGGGTCTGCTCCAGCGAGTTCTTGATGGACTCGAGTTGCATGGCCACGTCATCTTCGGCTGGACGGATGTCGAACCAGTGGAACTTCTCGACCGATGCCATGTAGGCCTTGTCGAGCTTGGTGCCTTTGGCCAGTTTCTGAGGGCCGCCATTGGCCACACGGCCCACGAGCAACTTCTCGATACGGTCAAATGCATCGGCTTCCACAATGCGCAGCTGGTCGTTCAAGTCCAAGCGGAAACGCTTGAGTTCGTCGTCAATGATCTGCTGAGCGCGCTTGTCACGCACGATGCCTTCACGAGTGAAGACCTGCACATCGATCACGGTACCGGAGCTACCTTGGTCAACACGCAGCGAGGTGTCTTTCACATCGCTGGCTTTTTCGCCGAAGATGGCACGCAGCAGCTTTTCTTCAGGCGTGAGGGTGGTCTCGCCCTTCGGAGTGACTTTACCGACCAGCACATCGCCAGGCTGCACTTCTGCACCCACATAAATGATGCCGGAGTCGTCCAGACGGCCCAGTTGCTGCTCGGACAAGTTGGGGATGTCGCGCGAAATTTCTTCGGCACCCAACTTGGTGTCACGGGCCATGACCACGAGTTCTTCGATGTGGATCGAGGTGTAACGGTCTTCCGACACGACACGCTCAGAGATCAAGATCGAATCTTCGAAGTTGTAACCGTTCCATGGCATGAAGGCGATCAGCATGTTCTGACCAATGGCGATTTCGCCCAAGTCGGTCGATGCACCGTCGGCAATCACGTCACCTTTGGCCAGCTTATCGCCACGCTTGACGATAGGGCGCTGATGGATGTTGGTGTTCTGGTTGGAACGCTGGTACTTGATCAGGTTGTAGATGTCCACACCCACTTCGCCGGCCAGGGCTTCAGCGTCGTTCACGCGGATCACGATGCGGGTGGCGTCGACATAGTCCACGATACCGCCGCGAGTGGCCGTGACCACAGTACCCGAGTCGACCGCTGCAACGCGCTCGATGCCGGTACCGACCATGGGCTTTTCAGGGCGCAGCACAGGCACAGCCTGACGCGACATGTTGGCACCCATCAAAGCGCGGTTGGCGTCATCGTGCTCCAAGAACGGAACAAGCGAGGCGGCCACAGACACGATCTGGGCTGGCGACACGTCCATGTACTGGATGCGCTCGGCACCGCACAGGATGGATTCACCCTTTTCACGGGCAGAGACCAAGTCACCGGTCAGCTTGCCGTCTTTGTCCAATGTGGCGTTGGCCTGGGCAATGACGTACTTGCCTTCTTCGATGGCCGACAGGTAGTCGATGTTCATCGTGACTTTACCGTCGATCACTTGGCGGTACGGGGTTTCGATGAAACCGTACTCGTTCAAGCGGGCGTACAAAGCCAGCGAGTTGATCAAACCGATGTTTGGACCTTCAGGTGTCTCGATAGGGCAAACGCGACCGTAATGGGTCACGTGCACGTCACGCACTTCAAAGCCTGCACGTTCACGGGTCAAACCACCTGGGCCAAGGGCCGATACGCGGCGCTTGTGGGTGATCTCGGCCAGAGGGTTGGTCTGGTCCATGAACTGCGACAACTGCGATGCGCCGAAGAACTCTTTCAAGGCCGCAGAAATCGGCTTGGAGTTGATCAGGTCGTGTGGCATGAGCGGCTCTTGCTCAGCTTGGCCCAAACGCTCTTTCACGGCTTTTTCGATACGTGCCAGACCGGTGCGGTATTGGTTTTCGGCCAATTCGCCCACACAACGCACGCGGCGGTTGCCCAGGTGGTCGATGTCATCGACTTCGCCATTGCCGTTGCGCAAGTCCACCAAAATCTTGACCACAGCCAAGATGTCTTCGTTGGTCAAGACCATGGGGCCCGTGGAGTCTGGACGACCGACACGTGCGTTGAACTTCATGCGGCCCACACGCGACAAGTCGTAAGTGTCGGGGTTGTAGAACAAACGCTGGAACAGTGCTTGCACCGCGTCTTCTGTTGGCGGCTCGCCGGGACGCATCATGCGGTAGATGGCCACACGCGCCGCGAACTCGTCGACGGTTTCATCGATGCGCAGGGTTTGCGAAATGTACGCACCTTGATCCAACTCGTTGGTGTAGATGCAAGGCAGGTCTTGGATGCCCGATGTGCGCAGCTTTTTCAGCAGCGCTTCGGTCAACTCTTCGTTGGCCTTGGCAATGATCTCACCAGTGTCGGCTTCCACAATACTGCGTGCGACCACGCGGCCGAGCAAGTAGTCTTCTGGCACGCTGATGTGGGTAGTGCCCGATTGCTCGAGTTCACGGGTGTGGCGCACGGTGATGCGCTTGTCTTTGGCCACCACCACTTTGCCGGACTTGTCGGTGATGTCAAAACGCGCCACTTCACCGCGCAGACGCTCGGCCACAAATTCCATTTGTGCACCGCTGTCCATCAGACGGAAGTTGTCGTTGACGAAGAAGTTCGCCAAGATCGACTCAGGGTTCAAGCCAATGGCCTTGAGCAGAATCGACACGGGCATCTTGCGACGACGGTCAACGCGGAAGTACAGGATGTCTTTCGGGTCGAATTCGAAATCCAGCCACGAACCGCGGTAAGGGATGATGCGGGCGGAAAACAGCAATTTGCCCGAGCTGTGGGTCTTGCCCTTGTCGTGTTCAAAGAACACGCCAGGTGAACGGTGCAACTGAGACACGATCACACGCTCAGTGCCGTTGATGATGAACGAGCCTTTGTCGGTCATCAGGGGCACTTCGCCCATGTAGACCTCTTGCTCTTTGACTTCCTTGACCACTTTGTTCTGTGAAGTCGAAGAGTCACGGTCGTAAATGATGAGCTGCACGCGCGCGCGCACAGCCGACGAGAAGGTCAGACCACGCGTCTGGCATTCGCGCACATCGAACGCAGGTTTGGCCAAGTTGTACTCGACAAATTTCATCTCCACAAAACCGTTGTGGGACACGATCGGGAATGCCGACTCAAATGCGGCTTGCAGACCTTCGTGTGTGCGTTTGGATGAAACAACACCTGCTTGCAGGAAGGACGTATAAGCGTCTTTTTGCATTTGCAGCAGGTAAGGAACTTCGAGCACGCTTTCGCGGCTGCCGAAACTTTTGCGGATTCGCTTGCGTTCGGTGTATGAATAGGCCATGAGATCTCCGGGCTTGATCTTTCAGAACTGTGTATTGCGCGAGTTTTAGACTCGCACAACGGGCTTGGCGGCTGGCCTCTACCAGCTTTGGCGGACGATTGCGCATTGCACGCAACCCGAACCAAGGGTCTTCTGCAGTCGGGTCAGAAAACACTGGAAAGAAGACTGAATGGAGTCTGCTTTTCGGTGTGCTCTTCAAGCACCAAAGGCTGGAGGCCCTTTCGGGCACTCCAGCCTTGGAACAAAACCGAATTACTTGAGTTCGGCCTTGGCGCCGGCTTCTTCCAGCTTTTTCTTAGCGGCTTCAGCATCAGCTTTTGGCAGGCCTTCTTTGACCGCCTTAGGAGCGCCGTCCACCAGGTCTTTGGCTTCTTTCAAGCCCAAGCCTGTGATTTCGCGCACAGCTTTAATCACGGACACTTTGTTGGCGCCGGCCTCGAGCAACATGACGTTGAAGTCTGTTTTCTCTTCAGCAGCAGCACCACCAGCAGCAGCGCCGCCAGCAGCAGGAGCAGCCATAGCGGCAGCGCTCACACCAAATTTCTCTTCGATGGCTTTCACCAGTTCGTTGAGTTCCATGACCGTCATGCTGTCCAGCGCGGTCAAAAATGCGTCTTTATCGAATGCCATTTTTATTTCCTAACAATTGGTTAAAACACGAACGCTGGCCTTAAGCGGCAACAGCTTCGCCTTCGCCTTTTTTGGCCGCCAAAGCACCCAACACCACTGCGGTGCGGGACATAGGCGACATCAACAAGCCACACAACTGGGCCAACAGCACTTCTTTCGAAGGGATGCTTGCCAATTGCTTAACGCCGTTCACGTCCAAAGCTTTACCTGCAAATGCGCCTGCGCGGATGACCAACTTGTCGTTGGTTTTCGCGAAGTCGGCCACCACCTTAGCGGCAGCCACTGCATCTTCAGAGAAGCCATAGATCAGCGGACCGGTCATCTGGTCGGCGACAACTTCAAACTGCGTACCTGTCACAGCACGGCGAGCCAAGGTGTTTTTCAACACCGTCAGCGAAACGCCGAGGCTGCGAGCTTTGACGCGCAGGTTGGTCATGTCAGCGACCGTGATACCACGGTATTCCGCCATCACAAGCGTTTGAGCTTTAGCGGCGAGGTCGGTCACTTCGGAAATGACCGCTTCTTTCTCACTGCGATTCAGACTCAAGGTCTACTCCTTTATATGTGCTTTTCGGGTCTCCCCTGAAGCACGCCTATTTGCAGCGACCAACTGTTCAGGATCTTCATCCATCTGCAGCGGGATCGCCATCTGCGTTGGCCCAAACCTTCAAGTGAACTTGTCGGTCTGTTGATTAAGCACAACCCTGTGTGCACCAACGGTCTTGGATGGCCTGCCGTCCTCTTGCAAGGACTGCAGCCCACCACATTGAGCAAGCTTGACAGCCCACTCAAATTTTTATCGCAATCAAGCTGCGATGGATTGTGTGTCGACGCGAACGCCCACACCCATGGTCGAGGACACGGCCACTTTGCGCAGGTAAACACCCTTGCTGGTGGCGGGCTTGGCTTTCACCAAAGCTTCGATCAAGGCAGCCAAGTTGCCTTGCAACTTGTCATTTTCGAAAGAACGGCGACCAATGGTGCCGTGCACGATACCGGCCTTGTCAACACGGAACTGGACTTGACCAGCCTTGGCGTTGCGCACAGCGGTAGCGACGTCAGGAGTGACGGTGCCGACTTTGGGGTTAGGCATCAGGCCGCGTGGGCCCAGGATTTGACCCAAAGTACCCACAACGCGCATGGCGTCAGGGGCGGCGATGACCACATCGAAAGGCATATCGCCAGCTTTCACGCGGGCAGCCAAGTCGTCCATGCCGACCACGTCAGCACCAGCGGCTTTGGCTTCTTCGGCCTTGGCGCCTTGAGCGAACACAGCAACGCGCGCAGTTTTGCCCGTGCCGTTAGGCAACACGACAGCACCACGAACCACTTGATCAGACTTCTTGGCATCGATACCGAGTTGCACAGCCACATCGATGGACTCATCGAACTTGGCATTGGCGCAATCTTTCACGATCACCAAGGCATCGGCCAAGGGGTACAGTTTGTTGCTGTCCACTTTACCGACAAAGGCTTTTTGCTTTTTAGTGAGTTTGGACATTTACACGCCCTCCACATTCACGCCCATGGAGCGGGCAGTACCAGCGATGGTACGAACGGCTGCATCCATATCGGCGGCAGTCAGATCTTTCATCTTGGTCTTGGCGATTTCTTCCAGCTGAGCGCGAGTGATCTTGCCCACTTTTTCCAGACCAGGCTTGGTCGAAGCCTTGTCAATCTTGATGGACTTCTTGATCAAGGTCGCTGCAGGTGGCGTCTTGATGATGAAGGTGAACGACTTGTCTGCAAACGCAGTGATCACCACTGGCAATGGCAGACCGGGCTCAACGCCTTGGGTCTGGGCGTTGAACGCCTTGCAGAATTCCATGATGTTCAAACCACGTTGACCCAGTGCAGGACCAATAGGTGGTGATGGATTGGCTTTACCAGCTGGCACTTGCAGCTTGATGAAGCCGACGATTTTTTTCGCCATGCTTTTCTCCTTTCGGGTACCAACGCTCAAGACACTTTGATCTTGTGCTCCCCGGGGTTAACGACTCTGAGATATTGCTTGGCACCGAGTCGGTAAGCGCCAAACAGAAAAGGGAAACAGGTCAGGTCTTTTCGACTTGGCCAAACTCCAACTCAACAGGTGTCGCGCGACCGAAAATGGTGACTGAGACACGCATCTTGTTGCGCTCGTAATTGACTTCTTCAACGGTCCCGTTGAAGTCAGTGAATGGACCTTCTTTGACGCGGATGTATTCGCCCACTTCAAACTCGACCTTGTGGCGAGGCTTGTCGGTACCTTCTTGCATCTGGCTCACGATTTTCTGAACATCTGCTTCAGAAATAGGCGCCGGACGATTTTTGGCGCCGCCCACGAAGCCCGTGACCTTGTTGGTGTGTTTCACCAAATGCCAAGTTTCGTCGTCCATCACCATCTCCACCAGCACATAACCGGGGAAGAATTTGCGTTCAGTGGTCCGCTTTTGGCCGTTCTTGACTTCTACAACCTCTTCGGTTGGAACCAAAATACGGCCGAACTTGGACTCCATGCCCGAACGCGCAATGCGTTCAATGATGTTGCGCTCAACCGCCTTCTCCATGCCCGAATAGGCATGAACCACATACCATTTCAGGTCTGGGTTGGTCGAGGAGCCCGCCATTGGGGCGTTGACTACTGCATCGTTCATTATTTTTTCCACCCAAGAATCAGATCGTAGAAAACCCATTCCAGAGTTTTGTCGGTGAGCCACAAGAACAGTGCCATCACCACCACAAAGGCGAACACATAAGCCGTGATCTGCATGGCCTCTTTTCGCTCAGGCCAGACCACCTTCTTGACTTCGCGCACAGCATCGCGGCCAAAAGCAATCAATTGACGACCCGACTCAGAGGTCAGGAACACCACCGCCGCAGCCATCAGGCCAGCCAACAGACCCGCCCACTGCACCAAACTGCCTTGACCGGCCAGCAGGTAATAAGCCACCAATGCAGCAATGACCAGTGCAGCAGCCAATGCCAGACGCATCTTGTCACCAGCAGCACTCACGGTTTGAACTTCGGACGTTGCCATACGGCTTGAAACCTTTGTTGAGCCCTCTTTCAAGAAGACTCTTATCAGACAAGGAAGCCCGCTAGAGACTAGCGGGCTTGAAAATCCACCTTTTCAGGTGGCAGGGGCAGTAGGAATCGAACCTACAACCTTCGGTTTTGGAGACCGACGCTCTGCCAATTGAGCTATACCCCTAAAAGAAATTACGCGAGGATCTTGGCCACGACACCTGCGCCGACGGTACGACCGCCTTCACGAATGGCGAAACGCAGACCTTCTTCCATGGCGATCGGGGCAATCAGCTTGACCGTGATCGACACGTTGTCACCCGGCATCACCATCTCTTTGCCTTCCGGCAGTTCAATGGCACCCGTCACGTCCGTGGTACGGAAGTAGAACTGGGGACGGTAGTTGTTGAAGAACGGCGTGTGACGGCCACCTTCGTCCTTGGACAAAACGTAGATTTCGCCCGTGAAGTGGGTGTGCGGCTTGATGGAGCCGGGCTTGCACAGCACCTGGCCGCGCTCGACGTCTTCACGCTTGGTGCCGCGCAGCAGGATGCCGACGTTGTCGCCAGCCTGGCCTTGGTCCAGCAGCTTGCGGAACATTTCCACGCCGGTGCAAGTGGTCTTGACCGTGTCCTTGATGCCAACGATTTCGATTTCTTCGCCGACCTTGACAATGCCGCGCTCGATACGGCCGGTCACCACGGTGCCGCGGCCGGAGATGGAGAACACGTCTTCCACAGGCATCAGGAACGCACCATCCACAGCACGGTCCGGCAGGGGGATGTAGGTGTCCAGCGCATCAGCCAGCTTCATGATGGCTTCTTCGCCCAAGGGACCCTTGTCGCCCTCGAGGGCGAGTTTGGCGGAACCATGGATGATCGGCGTCTTGTCGCCGGGGAAATCGTATTTGTCGAGCAGCTCACGCACTTCCATTTCGACGAGCTCAAGCAGCTCAGCGTCGTCCACCATGTCGCACTTGTTCAGGAACACGATGATGTAAGGCACGCCAACCTGACGGGCCAGCAGGATGTGCTCGCGGGTCTGGGGCATGGGGCCGTCAGCAGCGGAACACACCAGCACGGCGCCGTCCATCTGGGCGGCACCGGTGATCATGTTTTTCACATAGTCAGCGTGGCCGGGGCAGTCAACGTGGGCGTAGTGGCGGTTGGCCGTTTCGTATTCCACGTGGGCGGTGTTGATGGTGAT
>ERZ1034363.716-NODE-716-length-21188-cov-5.417744_pt1 | contig 21188 bp, 15 predicted proteins | sample MGYA00520616_ERZ1034363 | MGnify/ENA primary metagenome ERZ1034363 (study PRJEB33736, sample SAMEA104284506) | Azolla filiculoides | biome: Urban; feature: Water surface; material: Ditch water | place: Netherlands | collected 2015-10-28 | depth 0-0.1 m ... | reverse complement strand
GCCTTTGGGCGCTAAAATTTTAATAGAACCAAGAGCACAAGGGAATTACAAAATAACCATTAAAACATAATTAGATGTCTATTGTAGTACTTAATCGGTTCCTGAAAATCCAGCCCGTGTTAACATTGACACGGTATGGACCTAAAAGCTTTAGAGGAAAATGAAGTTGAATATTTATTAGATTACGATACCATCATTCAAATTGCGCCATCTTTGAAATGCAAACTCAGAAAAGAGGACACTTTTGAATTTTCAAGACAATTATATGAATTCACAAAAATAATTTACGACAAATATAAAAATGAAAAAAAAGAACTTAACGCTTAGCGATTTTAACAACGCAATAGTTTGGTCCTATACACGGGTATCTACCAAAGACCAATTTGTCAATAATGGAAGCATAGAAACACAGGTCAACAGGATTAAAGCCTTTGCTAAAGCAAATAATTTAATCATTACCCAAGAGTTTGATGCGGAATATGAAAGTTCTAAAAGACTGAACACCCAAAGTACGCTTGGAGAATTGATGGATAAAATAAAGAAAACACACGCTTCCAAAAGACCAAAAATGATATTGATTTGGTCACCAAGTAGATTTGGAAGAGCTGGAGCAGAACATATTCAGCTTTTCGTAAGCTTACGAAAAGAATTTAATGTGTATTTGTATTCCGTAAGTACCGACAATCATACTTTTAATGAAAGAGCGGAAAACGAGTTTTCAACTCAGCTTCTATATGCTCAAAAAGAAAACTTCAGCCGTCAGGATACCATAATACCGGGACTAATTAATTCACTTGAAAATGGAAAAGTTTTTGGAAGGTCACCAAAAGGATATGACCATTACGGACCAAGGGTTGCTGATCCAACAAAAGTACAAGCTTATCAAGAAATTAAAATAAATGCCGAAGGAAAATTTATCAAGGAAGCTTTCAAAATGAAAATATACAAATCCTGTACCGATGTCGAAATTATGCAATGGCTTTCGTCAAAAGGTGTAAAAATTTCAAAACAAAGAATATCTGAGATATGGAGGAATCAGTTTTATACAGGAAGAATTTCTAATTCACTATTGAATGGCAAATTAGTAAAAGGAACCTGGGAACCTATGATTACAGCCAGAGAATTCAATCAATTACAACGAATTCTTAGCCGTTCAAACCAGTTAGGAATTGCTAAAATAAGCGGAAAAGAAACAACACCTTTAGCACCAAAATTTCTAATTTGCTCTGATTGCAATGATACAATGACCTCCTATCTAAATAAAGCAAAGAATATTCACTATTACAAGTGCAACTGTTGCAACAAAACAATAAATGCGAGTACTTCACAAAAATCTTTAAATACAGGAATTCATGATTTATTCAACGAAGTCTTAGACGGATTTAGCTTTTCAGATGACATAAAAGACTTGTTTTCGGCTCAATTAAAGAAGATAATCAATGATGAGATGTCTAACACTTCGGAAACAAAAAAAATCTATCAAGAGAGTTAAATGAATTAAAAACCAATTATGACAACATGGAATATCGGTATGCGATAAACGAAATTTCGAAAGATATATTTGACAGACAGGGTCAAAAAATTAAAGAAACAATAGACCAAAAAATGAAAGAATTGGAAAATGTACCGTCAAAAAAATCGAACCATGAAAAAGCGATAAATTTTTTCGTCAAAATTGCTGAAAACCCCAGTAAATTCTATACTTCGTTGGATTATTCAAAAAAGAGAAGGTTTCAATCTTTACTGTTTCCAAAAGGGTTTCAATACTCCATAAAAAACAGGAAGTATCGAACCTCAAAAACGAGTGCATTATTTGAGTTAACCAACAGTATTTCAAAACATTACAACAATGAAAAAGAAAAAACCCATCCTCAAAAAGTGGATGGGTCTCGTTTAGTAGCGGGAACAGGACTCGAACCTGTGACCTTCGGGTTATGAGCCCGACGAGCTGCCTACTGCTCTATCCCGCGATGTTTCGGGTGCAAAGATACACCGAATTTTAATAAATACAAGTGATTTATATAAAAATATCTATATTTAATATATTACACTGACTTAAAAGCAGTTAATGATATTAAATTCTTATTGTCTTCATTTAATTTCTAATAGTTCAATTAGTACTAATAGCAAGGTGATGCAAAGTCAATGAAAAATCACCAAACGAACCTAAAATCTAACTTATAAAACATTTTCACAAGACGAATATTGACAAGTACAAATGCGTCTTAAACGGCAAAAAACGACCTTATTTAACCTTCATCCTATTGATAACAATTAAAAAAAGGAGTAGAAAAATTTATTTTCTACTCCTTTTTTACACTAACCAATCTTTTCTTGTAATACTTTAAAACCTGATGGTTTTATTTGGATTTATTCTTCTGATACAATTGCTGTATTTCTTTCTGTTGAAACTTTCAATGCTTGAGCAACACCTTTATTATTGATCATAGTCATATTTAACATATCCAACTTCGCTAAATCTTTAGAAACAAAACCACTGAACTGATTATATGAAATATTCATTTCTTTTAAATTATTCAACTTAGCAATATCAAATGGGACTTGTCCGTTCATTTTATTATCAAATAAACTAAGCTGTTGAAGACTAACCATATTTGAAATCTCAGCATTCAAAGCACCCGATAATTTATTACTGTTTAAATACAAAACTTTCAAATTTTTCAAACTATAAAGACTAGATGGAATTTGACCTTCAATCTCATTATTGTATAAAGATAAAGTTTCAAGATTGCTTAACTTTCCAATTTCAGAAGGAAGATTTCCCGAAAGAGAATTCATAAACATTGACAAAGTCTTTAATGAACTCAATTCTCCAATAGAAGCTGGTATCGAACCTGACAATTTATTAAAAGATAAATTTAAAACCTCCAACGATTTCAAGTCTCCAATTGAAGATGGCAAAGTACCAACTAAATTATTCATTTGTAATTGAACAGCAACAACTTTATCATCTTGCAATTTTACTCCATACCAAGAAGACACTGGAGTTTTCAAATCCCATTTAGAGGTCCAATTTGCACCATTTGTAGCATTATACAATTGGATAAGAGCGTTTTTTTCAGCAACTGAAACTTCTGCTTTCATTACTAATGAAAACAAGAAAACTAATAATAATGTATATATATTTTTCATAACGCTTGATTTTTGACAAATTGTTAAACAAATATACAAACAACTTAGATAAAGTTCTAAAATAATCGACAAAATACACAAACACGCCTTAATTTAAATTATAATCTTACAAAATATTGTTTATACATTAATTCATTCTTAATTAGCTTCAAAAAAATTACCAAATAATTCAAAAAAAAATTATATTTGATATTCTAACTCAAAAACACAAAACTATGCCATTTAACTTCTTAGCAATTTTAGTAGCCGCTTTGTCCTCTTTTGTAGTAGGATTTGTATGGTACAATCCTAAGGTTTTCGGAACCATTTGGATGAAAGAATCCGGTTTGACCCAAGAGCAATGTGAAAAAGGAAACATGTTGAAAATTTTCGGACTCACATTTGTTTATTCACTGATGCTAGCTTTTTTGATGCCTACTTTGGTCATTCATCAAATGGGTACTTTAGGAATGATTGGAGGGCCTGATTTTATTGCCACTGCAAAACCATCTTATAGTGCTTTCTTGTCCGATTATGGTGATGCTTTTCGAACTTTTAAACACGGTGCTCTGCATGGTTTTATGTCAGGAATTTTTCTTGCTTTGCCCATCATTTCGATTAACGGACTTTTCGAACAAAAATCTTGGAAATATATGGCCATACAAGCTGGTTATTGGACAGTAATTATGACCATTATGGGAGCCATAATTTGTGGCTGGAAATAATTTTTAACATTTAATTATAATACAATCGCTCTACATTTGTGGGCGATTTTTTTTATTTGAAAACACCTCTATCCATAGCAATTTATTCCTCTATTTCTGAACTTCCTAGTAATTGGAATGATTTTGCTATAGACAATATTTTTCTAAGCAAAGACTATTTAGAAATTCTACAAAAATCAGCTCCAACAAATATGATTTGTCATTTTATTGGAATCTATAATGAAGGTGAATTGGTTGGAATTTCGCTTTCGCAATTTTTAGACTTAAACAAGTTAGAATCCTTTGGAGAACGAGATAAATGTGTAAAAAATGGAGTTCGAAATAGCTTTTTAAAAAACTTATGTTCCCATATTCTCATCATCGGCAACAATATGCTTACAGGGCAAAACGCCTATGCCTTTTCGAACAAAATAGACGAAGTTCAGATATTACTTGCATTAAAAACAGCGGCTCAAAAGCTAAAAGTTATTTTCAAAAACAAAGGATTTAAAGTTCACATAACAACATATAAAGACTTTTCCGAAGAAAACTTAACTCCATTTTATCAAGCTGGATTCAAAGAATACTTTCAGTTTTCGGCTCAACCTAATATGCATTTTGAGATTCCAAATCATTGGAAATCGGAACAAGATTACATCTATGCTTTGTCTAAAAAATACCGAGATCAATACAAACGGGCTAGAAAAAAAGCAGAGGGAATCGAAAAAAAGAAAATGGAACTTGCCGATATCATCCAACACGAAGAAACCATTTATGAGTTGTATTATCATGTGGCTAAAAACGCCCATTTCAACACTTTTTTCTTAACTAAAAATCATTTTAGAACTTTTAAAGAACTACTTCAAGACAAATTCCTTTTTTATGGTTACTTTTTAGATGATAAATTAATTGGTTTTAATACCATCATCAAAAACGGAAAAGTTATGGACACCTATTTTTTAGGTTATGACGATAGTATTCAACGCGAAAAAATGCTGTATTTGAATATGCTTTATGATATGGTTGCCTACTCTATCAACCAAGGTTTCAAAGAAATTATTTTTGCGAGAACGGCTTTAGAAATAAAGAGTTCGATTGGCGCAAAGCCGCAAGAAATGTATGGATTTGCCCAACATAACAATCCAATTATCGACCTTGCTTTCGAAAAAATATATTGCTATTTAGAACCCAAAGTAGAATGGAAAGAGCGAAATCCTTTCAAATAAATTACAAAGCGTCTATTTCTTCTTGAACAATTTCCCAGTCTAAAAGCAGTTGGTCTAAATCGGATTTTTTCTTGTTATAAGCCACAAAAAAAGCAGCGTCTTCAATGTGTTTGTCATAATTAGACGCCAACATTTTATCGTCATGCAAAAGGTCTTTTTCTAATTGCTTGATTTGGCTCTCAATTTTACTCAAGCGATTTTGCAAGGCTTTGCCTTTTTTCTGATCTTCATAAGAAGCTTTACTGCTTGCTTTTTGATCTTTAGATTGAGCAGAAGCTAGTTTATCGCTATCTTTTTTCTCGACTTCACGCATATTTTCAAGATTGCGTTGCTCTAAGAAATAATTAATATCACCTAAATATTCTTTGATTTTTTGGTCTTTGAATTCATAAACAATATTCGACATACCTTGAAGAAAATCTCTGTCGTGCGAAACCAAAAGCAAAGTTCCTTCATATTTTTGCAAGGCAGCTTTCAAAACATTCTTAGATTTAATATCCAAGTGATTCGTGGGCTCATCCATTACCAAAACATTGATGGGTTGCAAAAGCAATTTACATAATGCCAACCGATTCCTTTCGCCTCCCGAAAGGACTTTCACCTTTTTCTCTACTTCATCACCACGAAACAAGAAAGAACCCAACATATCACGAACTTTTGAACGATTAGAGTCAGAAGCTGCATTTTCCATGGTTTGCAACAAAGTAATTTCTCCATCCAAATATTCAGCTTGATTTTGGGCAAAATAACCCACCTGAACATTGTGTCCCAGTTTGATGCTTCCTTCAAATTCAAATTCGTTAACAATGGCTTTAATAAAAGTCGATTTTCCTTGACCATTTTGTCCAACAAAAGCAATTTTACTACCACGTTCGACCAAAAGGGAAATGTCTTTCAAAATAACTCTGTCACCATAAGCTTTGGTCACATCTTCGGCTTCAATTACCACTTTCCCGGGTACTTTTGAAACTGGAAAAGAGATGTTCATCACAGAATTATCATCTTCATCAACTTCAATGCGTTCTACTTTATCTAATTTTTTTATAAGCGATTGCGCCATGGAAGCTTTGGAGGCTTTGGCACGAAATTTTTCAATTAACTTTTCAGTTTCTTCTATTTTTTTTGCTTGATTTTTTTGGGTTGCCAATTGTTTTTCTCTAATTTCACCTCTTAATTCCAAATATTCTGAATAGGGTTTGTTGAAATCATAAGCTTTACCTAAAGATATTTCTATAGTTCTATTCGTCACATTGTCTAAAAACATTTTATCGTGCGAAACAATTACCACTACTCCGGGATAATTGCGCAAGAAACTTTCTAACCAAATAATACTCTCTATATCCAAGTGATTGGTTGGCTCATCAAGCAGCAAAACATCGTTGGCTTGTAATAACAATTTGGCCAATTCGATACGCATTCTCCAACCTCCTGAAAAAGTATCGGTTTGATCATTGAAGACTTCTCTTTTGAATCCCAATCCTAGAAGAATTTTTTCAGTATCTCCTATATAATTATACCCTCCCAATAATTCAAAACGATGGGTATAGTCGGATAAATCTTCTATGATTTGGCTATATTCTTCGCTTTCATAATCAGTTCTAGTAACCAATTGATGATTGATTTGTTCGAGTTTTTTCTCTACAATTTTAATATCAGTAAATGCTTCGTAGGCTTCTTCAAGAACGGTTCTTCCTTGTTCGAAATCAATATCCTGACGCAAAAACCCCATTCGAACCTCTTTTTCTTGAGAAATCACTCCAGAATCAGGAGCGAAATCTTTGGCCAAGATTTTGAGCATTGTCGATTTTCCTGCACCGTTTTTGCCGACAAGACCTACTCGGTCTCCGGCACCCAATCTAAAAGTTACTTCTTCAAATAAATAAGTTCCTCCAAAAGAAACGGACAAATTGTGTATATTAAGCATGTTTTGTTACTAATGTTACATTATAGAAAGGACAAAATTGTACCTTCGCTGAAAATTTTTGCAAATGTTAAAAAAAGGATCCAAACTAAATAGTATTTTAACAGGAAGTTGTCCTAGATGTCAGAATGAGAGTATGTATTCGGATAAAAACCCACTACATTTTTCTAAAATACTCCAAATGAATGAAAAATGTAGCCATTGTGGTCTTCAATATCAAATTGAGCCTTCATTTTTTTATGGAGCTATGTATGTAAGTTATGCATTGAATGTAGCACTTAGTATAGCCGTTTTTGTGATTGCTTATCTCTTTTTTCATTCGAGTATAAAAACTTCATTTATTGCCATAATTCTAGCAAATATTGTTTTATTCCCATTTGTTTTGAGATGGTCGAGAAATATTTATATCAATTTATTTGTGAAGTACGACAAAAAATATAAAAAATAAAATTCACTAATTTTTATCAAACCGCTTTATATCGATTTCCTTATCCAAAGGTTTTTGAAATTCAATATTTTCAAATAATGCTTTGGCTAATGCTGGGCCAAGCATTACACCTCGTGTTCCCAAACCGTTGAGAATGTGTATCGAATTGTGTTTTGAATGTGTTCCTACTAGCGGTCTTCTGTCTTTTACAGTTGGACGAACGCCAGCCAAATGTTCTATAATTTCAAAATCGCAATTCAGTATTTCTTTAATTTTTTCGATTAATTCAGTCTTTCCTTCTTCAGTTGGAACATCGGTTTTGTCAGCCCAATTATAAGTTGCTCCTACTTTGTATAAATCATTGCCAAGAGGCAAAATAAAGACACTAGTATTGATTATTACATCCAAGTCTAATGCTACTGCTTTAATGATAAAAAGCTCGCCTTTTGTACCATCTAAAGGCAAACCTTTGAAATAAGGATTAGCATGCATTCCGAAACCTTCGGCAAAAATGATGTTTCTAACACTAATTTCTTTATATCGAATACTGTTGCCTTCTTCTTGTAAAAGAGAATAATCAAAAGATTCTTCCAAAAACAAATTGTTTTCGATTAAATATTCTCTATACTTTTTCAACAAAAATGAGGTGTCAACATAACCAGTTTGCAAGACTTCACCGTATCCAAAAGGAGAATCTATCCCAGCATATTTTCTTGAAATAATATTGGTTGACAAAAAAGGAGCTAAATTCACTTTATCAGATGCAAAGTACCAATTGTTTTGCTCTTCGATGGAAAAAAATTTCCTTAAAACAGGCATTGAAAAATTCACTTTACAATTTAGTTTTCCTTCCAGATTTGAAAAAAAATCATTCATAACCAACAAATGATTTTTAGCCTGAGATACTTCGGTAAATCTTTTTAGAATAACAGGATTATACAAACCACCCGCAATTTTAGATGAGTTTTGAGAATTATTATCTAAAACCAAAATTGATTTATTGTTTTGCAAAGCTATTTCAGAGAAAGAAATACCCGCTAATCCAGAACCTACTATTAAATAATCGATCATTTGAAGTGGAAGTTAAAAGTGTAAAAACAAAAAACTCTTACCTTGTAGTAAGAGTTTTTGTTTTATGATAATAAGAAATTTTAGTAATTCCACATATCTTCTTCAAAATTTCGAATCTTGTCTTTTACTCTTTCCGATTCTAATAATTGATTTTGTGAATTATCTTTCATGTAACTTGCTATAGCTCTATCGCCATACACATTTTCTTCTTGATAAATTACCGCATTAAATCTTCTTGAATTTAATATCTGATCAAAAGAAACGGGCATTGCCGAATTTTTATTGTTGAATGATTTGGCTTCGTGCAACACATCTCTTGAAGCTGGGAAAAACACCCAAAACAATTCGATATAATCCTTTTCGTCACTGTTCATTGTGTAAACATCAGGAGTTACTGGACAAATACCTAGCAATCTGTACTTCAATTCGCTTTGACGTTTATCAAAATACCAATATCCTTTAATTTTATACTGAGTAACATCTTGAGCCGTAAGGTCTTGTTTTACAATATATTCAGGCGAAATTTTTTGACCTGCATTAATTTGTTCTCTACCAGCATCTGTGGTATCAATTCTTGTCAAAGAAGCTTGAATATCTTTATATGACTTTTTAGTATTGAAATAACTATCCGAATAGACTTCGGTCAGTTCTCCGTTTTTTATAGCTTTGGTCAATACATCATACAACGAGCGTCTGTCTGAACCAATGTTTGCAGTATCAATTGGAAAATACAAAGGAAAATTAATTCTTTCGCTTAAATCAATAATTTCCCAAACCGTTTTCCCCATCAATACATCTCTATCATCGACATAGCCATATTCTAATGGTTTGTCATTGTCTGAAATGAGTTGTGCAGCAGACTTTAGTCCAATTTCTTCAGGTATTTTTGCATTTAGCAAATTCGGTTGCGCATATGTTGCAACACTCCCAAAAATGGAAACAACAACTATTAAAAAATTTCTCATATTCATCATATTATCATTGTAAGCTATTGAAGTAACTATAAAACCTCTTATTTATTGTATTTCATAAATTACTGGTGCAGTTCTTGGCAATAAATAACTACCTGCTCCAACTAATTTAGTTTTAATTTCTGAAATAGTAACTTGATCTCCTCTTCCCACTTTGGAAAGAACAGATTTACATTGTCCATTCAATTTATTTCCAACAACAACTACTGTAGGTTGTCCTGTAACTTTAAAATTGAAACCAACTACATCCAAACCAACTTCGAAATCAAAGTCAACTAATTTAGCTCCAACAGTTGAAATTTCCAAACTTGATTTAGGTCCTTTTACAACACCCATTTCTCCTCTAATAGTTCCTGTTGGACCAGGAATTCCTTTTATTCTAAACGATTTTTTATCAGAAACTTTAGAACCATCAGGTAAAGTTCCTGTAACGTTGATAACCACTTCGGTGCCTGCACCTGGTCGCATTGTATAAGAACTTGTATTACCAACACGTGTTAAACCTGCCGCAGCAGCTGAAACCTTATCAGGAGAAATACCTGCAAATGAAATTGTCATTGGGTTTACAACACCACGATATACAACATTCATTTTATCTGCTGATATTGTAGCTGATTTTGGTCTGGCTACAACTACATATTTATCTTTAATTGGCAAACTAATAACTTTTCCGTTTTCGTCAAAGTTGAAAGAACCACTAATTGGGTGTTCTCCAATATTTCCAGATCCGAATGAAAAATTAGCTTGACCAGCTTGAGCTGCAACACTAGAACCGTTTACAACAACGGATTTCGCTTTTAATGAAGGATCAAATTTACCCAAGATAATTTTACCTTTAACGGCTTCACCCTGAAAGAAAACAGATTTTTCTAAAACTACAATTGGTTGATAGGCTGTAAGTGACGCTGCAGCAACCAAGTCAGATTGAAACATTCCAGTCATTACATCACTCTCAGTAGTTTTGATATCGGCTTGCAATTGCGACAATTTAGTAATGGTAGCAATTAATGGGAATCCTTTGTAGTTATAATCAATCCAATCTAATTTAGCTCCCGCTTTTTCAGAATAAACTTGATTTGTAGCAAATCTTTTCTCTATTTTTTTCATTTCAGACTCAGCAATAGAACTACCTCCAATTGCTTTTATCTGAGCTGGGTAACTATTGATTTTGTCTAAGAATTCTTTACCTTGTTTAGAAACTTTGTCTCCAGTAAAAAACATTCTATCAATCAAATCGCCTTTGTCCATTTCTTCGTAAGGAAGATTTCCTTCGGCATCTCTTTCAAATTTTGCAGTAACAGTAGTTTTTATTCCTTCTATGTAATCGTTAAATTCTTTAGATAAAGCTCTAATTTTTTCAACTTTTGCTCTTTTATCGCCAAATTGACCTGGTTGATCTACTGCTTTTTGGGACAATTGTTGAAATGAACTTTCATTTCTACCATCAGTAATAGAATTCGATTCAATAATTTTATTGTTCAAAATTCCAAAAGCTGATAATACTTCTTTGGACATATTTAATGCTAACATCGCGATAAAAACCAAGTACATTAGGTTTATCATCTTCTGCCTTGGGCTTAATTTTCCTCCTGCCATATTTTCTAATAATTAGTTGTTGTTTTTATATAAGTCTTGAACTAATTATCCTTTATTACTCATTGCAGAAAGCATTCCTCCATAAACAGTGTTCAATGACGACAGGTTTGAAGTTAACGATTGCATTTGTTCTTTTAGTTTTAAATTGTTTTCAGCAACTTCCTCATTGATTTGGGCATTTCTTGAAGCACTTTGCAATTGAACTTTGTACAAGCTATTTAAAGATTCCATTTGAGCTGCTGCCAAAGTTAATTCTTCGCTATATTTTTGAGTAGATGCAATAGAATCTACAGTTGGCGAAATAGCTTTTGCTGCTGATTCGAAATTTTTAATACTATTTCCTAAACTTGACATTAATTCACCATCAATTTTAGCGTCTTTTAGCATAGCATCTAATTTTTTAGACAACATTCCTTGAGCATCTTCAGTAGGAACTTCAGTTTTTGCTGCTTTTTTTCTAGCCTCACCGTTAGCCAATTCTGGATAAACTAATGTCCAATCTAATTCATTTTCTACGGGTTCAAAAGCAGAAAGAGCAAAAATTAAAGCTTCAACTACTAGACCTATGGTAAGCATTAAATTTCCAGTTATAAAACCCCATTCAATGTGGGTAATTTTGAATAAAGCTCCAATAATTACTACTGCTGCTCCCATTCCGTATGCAAAATTCATCTTTTGTTTACTTATCAATGCCATAATCTTTGTTTTTTAGGTTAATTTATTTGAATTTGGTTTTTTTATTTTTTCTTTTTGCTTTTTTCTGTTGACTGTGTTCCCATATAATCCTGAACTGTTCTAAAACCTATAAAACTTCTTGCTGAATCAGCATATTCAAAAGTTCTAGTACCCACTTGAAGGAAATAGGCAACATCTTTCCAAGAACCACCACGAACTACTTTTCGTTTATTTGAAGTGTCAGTATTATTTGGATTCATTGAAGAAACATATTCATATGCATTAGGGTCATAAGCAGATTCTGTCCATTCTGCAACATTTCCTGCCATATTATACAAATTATAACCATTTGGCTCATATGATTTTGCTTCCACAGTATATAATGCTTGATCGGCTGCATAATCACCTCTCATTGGTTTGAAATTTGCTAAGAAGCATCCTCTATCATTTTTAGTATAAGGGCCTCCCCAAGGATAAGTTGCTGATTCTAGGCCACCTCTAGCTGAATATTCCCATTCTGCTTCAGTAGGCAATCTAAAATTATTAGTTTGATCGTGACCTTTCTTTTTAGATTTGATATAAGTGTTTTTGTTTAAGGTTCTCCAGGCACAAAATGCTTTAGCTTGAGACCACTTAACACCCACAACTGGATAATCACCATAAGCTTGATGCCAAAAATAATCATTGTGCATTGGCTCATTATAAGAATATGAGAAATCTTTTATCCAAACAGTTGTGTCAGGGTAAACTGGAACTAATTCAGTCTTAATAAAATCTTTTCTTTTACCTACTTTAGCTTTTGCTGCAGCTTGAATATCCATCCAAGAATATCTAAATTTCAATTTATCCACATCAATAGTTCTCAATCCGTTATACGAAGCTTCAAGAGGCAAATACATTGAATCCATAACCTCAGTATAATATTCATCTGGATATAATTTAGTATCTTTTATCAATTTTACTTTGCGGTTGAGTTTTCTTCCAGCATAAGGATCATCATCTGTTCCAATACTATAATAGTTATCATACATATATTTATCATATGCAGTCATTTTAGCTGGATCTTGATCATTGAAAGCAAAATCACCAATGCTACCTGCATTTTTCCCTTTACCTTTTGCGTTTGTAGCACCTGGTTTAATTCCAGATTCATCAGCAAGAATAGCTAAACGAACTCTCATCGTAGAATCTTTTACCCATTCTACAAACTGACGGTATTCTCTGTTGGTGATTTCGGTTTCATCCATATAGAACGAACGAACGGTGACTGTTTTTGTAGTTGCATCCCCAACACCAGCTACATCCTCATCGGATTTTCCCATAATAAAAGAACCACCAGGAACTAATGTCATTCCATAAGGTTTTTCAGGATGCCATTTTGCACCTTTAGTACCAACTAACTCTCCTTTGTCGGATATTTTGCCACATCCAATTAGCAAGGTTATGATTGCAGCAAAAGCAATAAACTTCTTCATATTAATAGGGGTTGATTATTCATTATTATTAAGCCCGTAAACCTATTTATTATTATTTAATAAAACAATTATTTAGAGTACTATTTATTACATAGCCCAAAACTAAAATTAATTTTAATAAGAAAAAAATATTTTATCGATAAAATTCAAAAATAGACGATAAAAAACACATTTTTTTAAATTTTATAGGTTTTGTCTTATAAAATAAATCAAATGAGTTTTGAATTAAGAATTCTTTAGTATTATTTCTTACTACAACAAACAAAAGTTTACACTATATTTTTACGCTGTGCTTTCCACCATCTTTCAGGAATTTCTTGATTACAAGCGCCCAAATACTCTTCATAAGAGCAAGGTAATAACGAGCTTTTCTTTAACTTATTATTGCTTGTTGAAATAAATGGTATTTCTATCCACCATCTATCAGTTTTGTTGCTTTTAAAAAAAACCAACTCTTCCTCAAGTGGAATGATATATTTTATATAGTTCTCACGGCTTCCAAAAGGATATTCATTAGAACGATACTGATAACCTTCTATAAAATACCAAATAATTTGCGCAATCAAAACGGATTCTTGTTTAGAATTATTGTGATTAAAGACTCCAAAAAGCGAAACTTTATCACTAATTCCTGCATATCTTGAGAGAGCACAAATCTCTTTTCCACTAAATCCATTTGGTGTAAATAAATCAAAATTGCCCGAAGCAGCCGATTGTACAGATGTCAAATCAAGACTTACCAAATCGGCATCTCTAAAAACAGGTTCTGCTAATGCAATATTATTCGATATTTCCCCTAAACGATACCCTTCAAAGAATAATTTGTCTATTAAATCAATTTCTTCTTGTGAATTATTATAAGTTTGATACCCAACATTACTATAATTAAAAAGATTGTTGGGTTCTTCGATAATTATTTTTGTTAAATAAGAGGATGCCGAAATAGATTCACTTTCTTTTCCAAAATCGAATTTGCTATCAATTGAAACCAAATTGACCATTTGTTCTAATTCGTCATAAGCTCGGTAAAGTGCATAGGTCAAATCCTGTGAACCACCAATAACAATAGGAATGATTTTTTTTTTGATTAAACTCGAAACTACTTTTCTCAACGCAAAATGTGTATCTGAAATAGAATTTCCTTCAACAATATCGCCCAAATCAGCAATAGAAGTATTCCAATTTCCTGGAAACAAACCATACAATTCTTTTCGAATGTGTGTCAAATCTACTTCCTGTGTTTGATTGGCATCGCCTCTATTTTCTAAAACCCCAATGATTGCAAGACTAACTTGATTCAAATCAGGGAATTCTTTAGCAGTATGAAATACAACCTTATTCCCCAATTGCTGTGAAGAAAATCCCTTGATAATTTCAAGAATTTCATTATCTAAAGGCTTGAGAAAATCAAATTCCATATATTATTTCTTTTTTGCTACTGGCTTTTTTGCTGCTGGTTTTTTGGCCGCTGTAGTTTTCTTAGCAACTACTTTTTTGGCAGGTGTTTTTTTGGCAATCATTTCTTGAGCTTCTGCCAATGTTAAATTTACAGCGTCAAAATCTTTACCTAATTCCACTTTAATCTTTCCTTTGGTCAATTCAAATCTTCCCCATCGCGCCTTTTGAAGTAAAATCCCTTCAGCTTCCCAGTTGTGAATTACCTTGTCGATGTTTTTTTGAATTTTATCTTCGATAATCGTTTCAATATCCTGTTGAGACAAATTATTGAAATTATATTTTGTACTCACATTAATAAAAATACCGTTCCATTTCAAGAAAGGACCAAATCTTCCTGTACCTTTCTGAACATCTTCACCTTTATAAACTGCAACTGGTGCATCGGCAAGTAATTTTTCGTCAATTAATTCTTGTGCTCTATCTAAATCTACACTTAATGGTTCTTCGCCTTTTGGCAGAGAAACAAACAAGGTTCCGAATCGAATAAAAGGGCCGTAACGCCCATTGGAAACTTCTATTTCTTCTCCTTTATAAGTACCCAATTTTTTAGGCAATAAAAACAAATCCAAAACTTCTTCTAAAGATATATTGCCTATGTTTTGCTCTTTCAACAAACTAGCAAATTTTTTCTCCTCATCATCTGCAGCCCCAATTTGTGCCATAGGTCCAAATTTTCCTAAACGAACAGATACTGGTTTTCCTGATGCTGGATCTGTACCTAAAATTCTTTCTCCACTTTCTCTATCAGCATTAGCCTCAACGTCTTTTACATTTGGATGAAATTTATCGTAGAATTCTTGCATCATTTTTTCCCATTCGATATTTCCTTCAGCAATTTCATCAAAATCTTGTTCCACCTTGGCAGTAAAATTATAATCTAAGATATTTCCGAAATTCTTAACCAAGAAATCGGTAACAATGGTTCCAATATCGGTAGGAACCAATTTCCCTTTATCAGAACCCGTATTTTCTTTTAAAACTTTATCAGAAACTGTACCCGATTGCAAAGTCAGTTGGGTATAATTGCGTTCTTGACCTTCAAGATTTCCTTTTTCGACATAATTTCTATTAATAATAGTCGAAATGGTTGGCGCATAAGTCGATGGACGACCAATTCCTAATTCCTCTAATTTTTTCACCAAAGAAGCTTCTGTATATCTAGCAGCAGGACGGGAATATCTTTCGGTAGCGGTGATGTAATTGTTTGTCAATTTCTCATTGACTTTCATTACCGGAAGCATTCCTTCTTGCTCTTCTTCATCATCATCGTGACCTTCTAGATACACTTTCAAGAAACCTTCAAAAAGCAACACTTCGCCTGAAGCTGAAAATAGTTCGCCATGATTATTGGCTTCAATTTTTACATTGGTACGTTCCAATTCAGCATCACTCATTTGCGAAGCCAATGTTCTTTTCCAAATCAAATCATACAAACGCGCTTGATCTCTATCAATGTTTACAGTGTGTCGGGACATATCGGTAGGACGAATTGCTTCGTGAGCTTCCTGTGCACCTTTGCTTTTATTAGCAAAAGTTCTTGGTTTCGAGAATTCTTTCCCATAGGATTTGATGATTTCGGCTTGAGCGGCTTCCATCGCCTCTTTTGACAAGTTTACACTGTCTGTTCTCATATAAGTTATAAGCCCTGCTTCGTATAAACGTTGGGCTAATTGCATAGTGATTCCAACTGGTAAATACAATTTCCTAGCAGCTTCTTGTTGCAAAGTCGATGTGGTAAAAGGTGCTGTTGGTGATTTCTTGGTTGGTTTTGTCTCAAGGTCTGAAACTTTATAAGTAGAACCGATATTCTTTTTTAAGAAATCTTCGGCTTCTTTTTTAGTATTGAAATTCTTTGGCAGCTTGGCTTTGAATGATTTTCCAGCTTCGTTTGTAAATTCTGCCACAACCGAATAGGAAGCAACGGGATTGAAATTCTGAATTTCTCTTTCTCGCTCAACAATCAACCGAACTGATACTGATTGTACACGTCCTGCCGAAAGTCCTCCTTTCACTTTTCGCCAAAGAACTGGCGATAATTCGTAACCTACTAATCGGTCTAAAACACGACGCGCTTGTTGGGCATTTACTAAATTATAATCTATTTCTCGTGGATTATCAATTGCTTTTAGGATGGCTGTTTTGGTAATTTCGTGAAAAACAATTCGCTTGGTTTTCTTGTTATCTAATTTTAATTCTTCGGCCAAATGCCAAGAAATAGCTTCCCCCTCGCGATCCTCATCACTTGCTAACCAAACCATTTCAGCATTTTTGGATAAAGATTTTAGTTTAGAAACCAATGCTTTTTTATCGGCAGAAACTTCGTATTTAGGTTTAAAACCATTTTCTACATCTACTCCAATTTCTTTGGACGGCAAGTCGGCAATGTGCCCATAACTCGACTCGACTTGATAGTCGCTTCCTAGAAATTTTTCGATTGTTTTTGCCTTTGCAGGGGACTCTACGATAACTAAATTCTTTGCCATAGGTGTATTTTTCTAGGACAAAAGTAGAAGTTTTTTTTAAATATTGTGCTTTTGGGGGTTTTAAAAGTAAATTTTATAAATCTGAAACGAATCTATGTCACTACGAATTGCACCAATTTTTACCAATACATTGCAAAAAAAAATTACTGCATTTGGTCGCCCTCTTTGCAAGATAATGTTCAACTATTTTAATGTAGTTATAGTAAAGATAAGATAGTTATTCTAAAATTTTACTCTTTACGTCTTTGCTGTAATTTTGGTTATAAAAATTTTATAATGTCAATTGATATGCCCAGAACAGACAATAGTGTTATACAACTGAAGCTAATATCTGAAAACCAATTTGAATTAGAAATTAAAACAGTTACTTAATATCAATTTGTTTTGTTCGTTATTAGTATTTAATTAATTCTCTTATACTTAATAATTCAAATTTAATGACTTATTTATCTAAAATTAATAACTTCGCAAACATAGATTTTTTTTTAATAAAATTTAGATTTGTAGTGTTCTTGGTTTTAATGGTTTAAAAAATTCACAACATTTCCATTAGCGCCAAAAATAACATAGCAATAATAAAATCGCCAATAATAACCTTTTGCATAAGCAAACACCGACAAATAAAAAGCGACTCTAGCTTGCGATTTGGCGAAGCATAACATGTATTACCGATAAAAAAAACATTTGCATATTATGAAATACTTTTTCATCCTATTCGTATCAAGCTTTTTAGCCAACGCTCAGGTCAAAACCGATGACTTAAATCTAATGCCTTGGCCACAATCCATTAGTGTAACCAATGGAACTTTTGCTTTAACCAAAAATTTCAAAGTAAATATTACTGGAAATCCAAACCCACGAATTTTTGCAAGAACAACACAGTTTTTGCGAAGATTAGACAGCAGAACGGGGCTGTTTTTTGACCAAGGTTTCGTGGCCAAAATCAATGAATTCCCCACTGCTCAATTGCAAATACATTGTTCGCAATCAGGAAACGTTGGAATAAACCAAGATGAAAGCTATCAACTAGAAATTCAATCTAACAAAATTATCATCAAGGCAACTTCCGATTTAGGAGCGATGCACGCATTAGAAACTCTATTGCAGTTGCTCCAAAATAATAGTAATTCTTATTATTTTCCAACGGCTACGATTTCGGATTTTCCGAGATTCACTTGGCGTGGATTGATGATTGATGGAGCCCGACATTTTCAACCGGTTGACGTGATCAAAAGAAATTTAGATGCAATGGCGGCTATGAAAATGAATGTTTTTCATTGGCATTTGACCGATGATCAAGGTTGGAGAATCGAATTGAAAAATCATCCCAAGCTAACTCAACTGGCTTCTGACGGGAATTTTTATACCCAAGAAGAAATCAAAAACATCGTAAAATATGCCGATGAAAGAGGTATTCTAGTGGTTCCTGAAATAGATGTTCCAGGTCATGCTTCTGCAATACTTTCAGTTTATCCAGAAGTGGGAAGCAAACTCAATTTTGATAAAAACACCTATGCGCTCGAAAGAAATTCAGGAATTTTTACCCCAACATTAGACCCCTCAAATCCTAAAACCTATCAATTGTTGAGTGAAATTTTCGACGAAGTTTGTCCGTTGTTTTCAGGAAATTATTTCCACATTGGCGGAGACGAAAACGAAGGAAAAGATTGGGATTCGAATCCAAAAATTCAGGAATTCAAAAAGAAAAATAAGTTCGAAAACAATCACGAATTGCAAACCTATTTCACTATGCAATTGATTCCAATGCTCAAAAAACACCATAAAGAATTGATGGGTTGGGAAGAAATAATGACAAAAAACCTATCAAAAGACGCCATAATTCATTCTTGGAGAGGATCAAATGAAGGCATTGCAGCGGGTCAATCACTAGTAAATGCTGTGAAAAACGGATATAAAACGGTTTTGTCAAATGGGTATTATATAGATTTAATGTTGGGCGTAGAAAATCATTATTTGAATGATCCAATGCCAAAAAACATAACGCTTACTGCCGAAGAAAAAGCAAGAATTTTGGGTGGAGAAGCCACAATGTGGAGCGAACTAGTAACTCCAACCACCATAGATTCTAGAATTTGGCCAAGAACCGCTGCCATTGCCGAAAGATTATGGTCTAATGAAAATGTTACTGATTTGGCTAGTTTACGCAAAAGAATGAACGCTATTTCTTTGCAATTAGAAGAACTAGGAATCACACATATTAGAAATAAAGAAGTGCTTTTGAGAAACATTAGCAACAATCAAACGAATACTGCTTTGGAGGATTTTTCGAATATTTGCGAACCGCTTAAACTATATTCCCGCAATAGCGAAGGCACCGAATACAAGACTTATTCACCGTTTACCCTTTTTGCCGATGCTTGCACCCCAGACGCCAAAGATGCTTTGGGTTTTGACGCTGCTGTGAATCATTATTTAAAAAATAAAAACTCCGAAAACCAGCTTTTGGTAACTGATTATTTAAAAAAATGGATAGACACCAATACAAAACTGATTGAATTGAGTGCTAATGCCCCTTTGATTCAACCCCTTTTGCCTCTATCAAAAAGTTTAAATGATTTATCACAACAACTGCTTTTAAAAACAGAAAAAAAACAAACTGTAAATCCAAGTAAATTAAATGATTTACTGGAACAATGCAATTCAAAAAACCACGCCGATGTAGAGTTGGCAGTATATAACAGCCTGAAAAAAATAGTTTCAGCTGAATAAAAATAATATTAAAAATAGTTTAGTTGATTGAGTATTAATTAGTTTTTTTTAGCGAAATATTATTTTCTATCATTTTCGGTAAATGGTAGTTTCAAAATAATATTTCAAACCTTGCAACCCTTTCGGAGTTTTTGAACTTTGAAAGGGTTTGGTTTTAAAATTCTGTTAATTCTTCGGCTGACATCTTGTCAGATTCATTCAAATAATTGTACCTTTGCTTCCTTAATAAAATCACACTTTTGAAAGTGACTATGGAAAAGACTATTGAAGAAAGCAAGCAAGGCGAAAGTCTTATTTTAGATTATAAACCTGAGAATACAAAAAAACTTTTTATAGAAAGTTACGGCTGTGCGATGAATTTTTCGGATAGCGAAATCGTGGCTTCCATCCTATCGTCAAACGGATACAACACCACACAAATCCTTGAAGAAGCTGATTTGGTTTTGGTAAATACCTGTTCTATTCGCGACAAAGCAGAACAAACTATTAGAAAACGGTTGGAAAAATACAATGCCGTCAAACGAACTAATCCGAAGATGAAAGTAGGTGTTTTGGGCTGTATGGCCGAGCGTTTGAAAAGCCAATTTCTGGAAGAAGAAAAAATTGTTGACCTCGTTGTTGGCCCAGATGCCTACAAAGATTTACCCAATTTATTATCCGAAGTCGAAGACGGTCGCGATGCTATCAATGTGATTTTGTCGAAAGAAGAAACCTATGGTGATATTTCTCCCGTTCGATTGAATTCGAATGGGGTTTCGGCCTTCGTTTCCATCACGCGTGGTTGCGATAATATGTGTACTTTTTGTGTAGTGCCTTTTACTAGAGGTCGCGAACGCAGTCGTGAACCGCAAAGTATCATGAAGGAAATTCAAGATTTGTGGGACAAAGGTTTTAAAGAGATTACACTTCTAGGACAAAATGTAGATAGCTATCTTTGGTATGGAGGCGGACTGAAAAAAGATTTCGAAAATGCTACTGAAATACAAAAAGCAACTGCTGTTGATTTTGATCAATTGCTTGAAATGGTGGCTGTGGGTTTCCCAAAAATGCGCATCCGCTTTTCGACTTCTAATCCGCAGGATATGCACGAAAGCGTATTGCATGTCATTGCCAAACATTCGAATATTTGCAATCACATTCATTTACCCGTTCAATCAGGAAGCGACCGAATTCTAAAAACTATGAATCGTTTGCACACTCGCGAAGAATACATGACTTTGATTGATAAAATCAGGACTATCATTCCAAATTGTTCCGTAACCCAAGACTTAATTTCAGGTTTTCCAACTGAAACAGAAGAAGATCATCAAGACACTTTG
>ERZ1034363.715-NODE-715-length-21211-cov-2.727406_pt1 | contig 21211 bp, 21 predicted proteins | sample MGYA00520616_ERZ1034363 | MGnify/ENA primary metagenome ERZ1034363 (study PRJEB33736, sample SAMEA104284506) | Azolla filiculoides | biome: Urban; feature: Water surface; material: Ditch water | place: Netherlands | collected 2015-10-28 | depth 0-0.1 m ... | reverse complement strand
AGAATATTAAAGCTGATCAACTCCTGAATATCTCGAAGAGCTGTATCAGGTGAGCATTTGTTGATGGCTGCCCATTTGCTACTAGTTAGATGACCTTCAAAGCCGTCTATCAATTTATTAATAATTTTGATCTGTCTTTGATTCAGTGCTTGTCCACCATGCTTTTGCCAAAAATTTGCTTTGCTAATGACCTCTTGCAGAGTGACTTGCGATTCTTGAATCGATCTCAAAAGGCAATTTAAAAACCAATCTAACCATTGATCGATATGCATTGATCCTTTTTGAGTTTTTTCAAGAAGCTCGTAATAAGTTTTTCTTTCTTTTTGGATTTGTGCTGAGACGCTATAAAAGCGAAGATTTACTTTCTCGGCTCTGGCTAAAGCCATGTCTCCAATTGCTCGTGCAATGCGTCCATTACCATCATCAAATGGATGAATGGTCACAAACCATAAATGAGCTATTCCTGCCTTGACGAGTGGGTCTAACCAGGACTCTTGATTGAACCAGGTAATAAATTTATCAATCTCTTGTTCAATTAAATTGGCAGGCGGAGCTTGGTAGTGAATTTTTTCTTTGCCAATTGCCCCTGATATCACTTGCATCGGACCTTTAGCATCGCGCCGCCATATTCCGATATCAATTGGATTTAGAACACTATTACTTGGAAATAAACCTTCGTGCCATTCAAATAACTTGTCTTTAGTTAAAGGCATTGAGCCTGATTCTGTGGCATCAAGAATCATCTCAACAACACCATCAATGTGACGATTTGTGTTGGGGAGCGCACCAATATCTAAGCCGATTCTTTTTGCTACAGACGATCTAACTGCATCCTGATCAAGAAACTCACCTTCAATTTGACTAGTCTTTAGTGCGTCTTCAGAAATAATCTCCAAAAAGGCTTCTTTTTGAAGATCAAAACCTAGGTGATTAATATTTCCAAATAAATATCCGCGTGCATGGTGTATCTCAGCAATGAGAGGGGATAGCTGAGCCGTATTGAACTGCCAGTTAGGCCAATCTTTTAATTCCCAGATATAGGTGTAATCGCCGTATTTCATGCGGTAATTATAGGGAAAATTTTAAAAATAAACAATATTTACCGCAAAAAATGCGGTTTTAATGCTTTTTTATGCGGAGAATAGATTGAATGCAGCTTAAGTTGATCTCTTGAGCGAGTAATCGCAAAGATCCATCAAGCTTTGAGTAGCAGCATTCTTCGGGAAGCATGCCAAAGCATCTTTGGCTAGTTGTGCTTCGCGTTCAGCAGCAGCTTGGGTGTATTCAATTGCTTTTGATTCCATGATGGCTTGATAAACCTGTTGAAATAAATCTTCAGGCAATTCTTCTGCTTGCTCAATAGCATTTTTTACTAATTTCTTTTGTTCAGCAGTGCCGTGATCTAAAAGATAAATAAGAGGTAAGGTTGGTTTACCTTCTCTTAAATCATCACCAGCGTTTTTACCCATTTGCTCGGCACTGGCTGTGTAATCAAGAATGTCATCAACCAATTGGAATGTCGTACCGATATGGCGACCATAAGCTTCAGCTGCTTGGTACTGTTCTGAGCTACCAGATGCAAGCAAGGAGCCTAGGGCACATGATGCTTCGAATAGTTTTCCTGTTTTGTAATGAATCACTTGCATATAGCGAGCTTCATTCACATCAGGATCGTGCATATTCATTAACTGTAAAACTTCACCTTCAGCAATCGTGTTGGTTGCATCAGCCAAGATTTGCATAATCTTTAGCTCATTAGGGGCAACCATCATTTGAAAAGCGCGGGAATATAAAAAGTCACCTACTAAAACACTGGCAGCATTTCCAAAAGCAGCATTGGCAGTAGCTCTGCCACGGCGTAAATCAGATTCATCAACAACGTCATCATGGAGCAAGGTAGCTGTATGGATAAATTCAACAACAGCGGCCATATCTAAATGATGTTTCAGCTCTTTGCCATTAGCGATTGCTTGAGCTGTTAAAAGTAGCAAAGCTGGACGAATACGTTTGCCGCCAGCTTCAATAATGTAGGCAGAAATTTGGTTAATCAGAGCAACTTCCGAGCTCAAGCTTTTCCCAATAACTTCATTGAGGCCACGCATTTCGGCAGAAATTGGGTGAAGAATTGATTGTAAGTTAGTGCTCATTAACTAATAAGATTATCTGATTTCTAATGGTTTCTAGTTTAACTCATTGAATTAATTAGGTTTTATTATAAAAACTAGTAATACTTCCTTGAGTCTTGCTGCCATTCTACTTTTTGACTAGAAATTAAGCTAGGGCTATAATCTATGGCTCTGCACGACATAGGGTTGTGTGGTGATTTATAGAAAGATTTCAATATGTACGCGGTCATAAAAACCGGTGGCAAACAATATAAGGTTGCTGCTGGAGAAAAATTGAAAATAGAACAGATACCAGCGGATGTAGGCAGTGAAATCACTCTTGACCAAGTTCTCGCCGTAGGCGAAGGCGAATCACTTAAGTTTGGTGAGCCATTGGTGAGTGGTGCAGCTGTTAAAGCCACTGTTATTTCTCAGGGTCGTCATGACAAAGTAAAGATCTTCAAGATGCGTCGACGCAAGCACTACCAAAAGCGTCAAGGTCATCGTCAGAACTTTACTGAGATTTTGATTAATTCCATTAAGGCCTAATAGGCAGAGGCGGAGTAGAAAATGGCACAGAAAAAAGGCGGCGGTTCGACACGTAACGGCCGTGACTCAGAGTCAAAACGATTAGGCGTTAAAGTTTATGGCGGTCAAGCCATCAATGCAGGCGGCATTATTGTTCGTCAACGCGGTACACGCGTTCACCCAGGTGTGAACGTTGGTTGTGGCAAAGACCACACATTGTTCGCATTGGTAGACGGTCATGTTCAATTTGGCGTTAAAGGTGCAGATAAGAAATCATTCGTTTCTGTACTTCCGACAGCTTAATTAGCCTTAACTGAGATAACGAAGAAAATTCAGAACTCAGCATAAGGCCTCGCCCAACAGCGAGGCCTTTTTTTATTGGAATTTATGAAATTTATCGATGAAGCGCGTATTGAAGTAGTTGCAGGCCACGGTGGTTCTGGCAGCGCCTCTATGCGTCGTGAAAAATTTATTGAATTTGGTGGACCGGACGGCGGAGATGGCGGTCGCGGTGGTAGCGTTTACGCTATTGCTGATCGCAACATCAATACTCTGGTTGACTATCGATATGCAAAAAAACACTTAGCCCAAAACGGTGAGTCTGGTCGTGGTGCTGATTGCTACGGTAAAGCTGGTGAAGATATTGAACTACGCATGCCTGTAGGTACGATCATCCATGATATGGATACCGATGAGGTGATTGCTGATTTAACGTTCCACGGCCAACGTCTATGTTTGGCCAAAGGTGGTGCTGGTGGTTGGGGTAACTTGCACTTCAAGAGCAGTACTAATCGCGCACCAAGACAAAAGACCAGTGGCTTGCCTGGTGAAGAACATAAGTTACGTTTAGAGCTCAAAGTATTGGCTGACGTTGGTTTATTGGGCATGCCTAATGCAGGTAAATCAACATTGATTACAGCAGTATCTAATGCGCGTCCAAAGATTGCAGACTATCCATTCACAACATTACATCCTAATTTAGGTGTGGTGCGTGTAGGGCAAGAGAGAAGTTTTGTGATTGCTGATATTCATGGTATGATTGAAGGTGCAGCTGAAGGTGCTGGTTTGGGCCATCGCTTCTTAAGACATTTACAGCGCACGAATTTATTGTTGCATTTGGTCGATATGGCTCCGTTTGATGAGAGTGTAGATATTGTTGCTGAAGCAAAAGCCATCGTTAATGAACTTAAAAAATATGATGCATCTTTGTATGACAAGCCACGTTGGTTGGTTTTAAACAAAGTTGACATGATTGCTGAAGAAGATAGAGCTGAGCGTATCAAGAGCTTTATAAAAGCTTATGGTTGGAAAGGCCCAGTTTTTGAAATTTCCGCATTGACCGGTGAAGGTTGCCAACAACTTTGTTACGCTATCCAAAAAGATTTGGATGAAAAACGTAAAGAGCGTGATGATATTGAAGAGCACGAAGCTGATGTGCGTTTTCATGGTGAGCAGTTAGGCGATGAGCCTAACGACTAAAAGGGGTATGAGGGTGGTCAGAGCTATTCAAGATGCTCATTGCATCGTTGTTAAAGTAGGTTCAACATTGGTTACTAACCATGGTCAAGGTTTAGATCATGAAGCAATCGGTCGTTGGGCTGCTCAAATGGCCGAACTCCGCTCCATGGGTAAACAAGTTGTGATGGTGAGCTCAGGTGCAATTGCAGAAGGTATGCAGCGCCTGGCCTGGACTAATCGCCCAACAGACATCCACGAGTTGCAAGCTGCAGCTGCCGTAGGGCAAATGGGGCTCGTACAAGTTTATGAAACTTGTTTTGCTAAATACGGCATCCGCACGGCTCAAGTTTTATTAACCAATGCCGACTTGGCTGATGAGCAGCGTTACCAAAACGCTCGCATGACTTTGTTAACGCTTTTAAAGCATGGCGTAGTACCTATCATTAATGAAAATGATACGGTTGTGACTGATGAAATTAAATTTGGTGATAACGACACTTTAGGTGCATTGGTAACAAATTTAATTGAAGCTGATGCTCTCGTTATTTTGACTGACCAAGATGGTTTGTATAACGCCGATCCACGCAAAAACCCAGATGCAACTTTGATACAAGAAGCTAATGCAGGGGATGCTCAATTAGAGCTAATGGCTGGTGGCGCAGGAAGTTCAATTGGTAAGGGCGGCATGTTGACCAAAGTGCTAGCGGCTAAGTTAGCAAAACAATCTGGTGCTCATACCGTGATTGCTTCTGGTTTAGAGCAGAATGTTTTAGTTCGTCTTGCAAAAGGTGAATTGATTGGCTCGCAACTGGTTTCCCAGTAATTAACTTCTCAATAAAACCGACTTAAAACCAAATTAAGGTTTTAGCAGTTGAATAATTTCTTTGATGTTTCTGCGAGGAATGCTGTTTTCGCAAAAAGCATCCTTCACTAAAGCAGAGTGATAGCGGTTATAGCTATTAGGCATGATTAACTGCCATTTGCTAGTTGGATTTTTTCGCCATTGCCCATCACTTGTTAGAGTGCCATACAAGCGCCACTCATATTTCTCACAACGAATACCTTCGTAACTAATTTGTTTTGCGCCGCTTGGGCTGGTAATCACCAAAATATATCGAAGCACGTCATCTTGGCCAAGCGCTAATGAGTCTGCATCAATTGCGAATGTTAGAGGTGTATTAATCGATACAAAAAATGGCTTTAAGTTTTTTGAAGGGGGAGCGCTAGGAATTGTTACTTCAATTTCATTCCAAAAACGAGGCGCATCAATATCATTTTCATCTGCAGGATCTAGAGTTTTATATTGAGCTTGTGAGCAGAAGCTGATTGCGGCTAATGTGCAGATCAATCCCTTAAGGATAGGGGTGTGTTTCAAGACTGCTCCTCAGAAGAATCTGGTGATGTTGATTTATTGTCTGGATACATATGTTTGGCCATATCAAGTGGTGAACCCCAAGGCATCATCATCATGCGGGGGCCTCTTGAAATAAAGCGGGCCAATTCAGATAAGGCTAATTCATAAACTTCACGCTTAAAGTCAATGACAACATCTAGAGGGATCCAATAAGGACTCCAGCGCCAAGCATCAAACTCTGGATGCTCTGTTGCTCTTAAGCAGACATCGCTATCTCTGCCAACCATGCGAAGTAAGAACCAAATTTGTTTTTGACCGCGATAACTTTGACGAGATGAGCGGCGATTAGATTGTGATGCGTTAGAGCGGCGCAAGAATTCAGCTGGCACGTCATAACGCAGCCATTCGCGTGTTCGTCCAATAATTTGGACATGTTGCGGCTCTAGACCGATCTCTTCATGCAACTCGCGATACATCGCTTGTTCTGGGTTTTCACCATGTTGAATCCCTCCCTGAGGGAACTGCCAGGAATGCTGACCAACACGCTTACCCCAAAAAACTTCGTTGCGTTGATTGATGAGAACGATGCCGACGTTGGGTCTGTACCCTTCTCTGTCGAGCATATTCGTGCCCTTAATCCCTTAATCCTTTAAAATCAATAAATTGATTATAGCTATAGCCCATCCATTTTTTAATAAAGTAAACCATGAAAGCATCTCAATTTTTTATTAGAACCCTTAAAGAAGCTCCTGCGGACGCGGAAATCGTCTCTCATAAGCTGATGATGAGGGCTGGCATGATTCGAAAATTGGGTGCCGGCATCTATAACTACATGCCTATGGGCCTCAAAGTGATTCGTAAAGTTGAGGGGATTATTCGTGAGGAAATGGATAAAGCCGGCGCCGTTGAGCTATTGATGCCTGTGGTTCAGCCTGCTGAGTTATGGCAAGAAACTGGCCGTTGGGACAAGATGGGCCCAGAATTGCTTCGTATTAAAGACCGACATGATCGAGATTTCTTGATTCAGCCAACTTCAGAAGAGGTTGTTACCGATATCGCTCGTAATGAAATTAAGAGCTACAAACAGCTACCTGTGAATTTTTATCAAATTCAAACAAAATTCCGCGATGAGCGTCGTCCTCGTTTTGGCATTATGCGTGGCCGTGAATTCTGTATGAAAGATGCTTATTCCTTTGACCGTGATGTTGAAGGTATGAAGCTGTCTTATGCCAAGATGTTTGATGCCTATCAACGTATTTTTACTCGTTTGGGCCTCAACTTCCGCGCAGTCAACGCAGATAACGGCGCTATTGGTGGAACTGGTAGCCAAGAATTCCACGTCATCGCTGATACCGGTGAAGACGCTATCGCTTATTGCCCAACATCTGATTACGCAGCCAATATTGAAACCGCTGAAGCCATGTCTTTAATTGCTACTCGCGGCACCCCATCACAAGAGATGGTTTCTGTTGCGACGCCTGGTCAAAGTAAGTGTGAAGATTTGGCGAAATTCTTGAACTTGCCTTTAGAGAAAACTGTTAAATCAATTGTTTTAGCCGTTGATTCAGAAGAAGGGGCAAAGTTATTTGTGTTGTTGGTGCGCGGTGATCATGAATTGAATGAAGTCAAAGCTAGTAAGGTGCCAGGACTAACTGATTTCCGTTTTGCTAGTGAAGCAGAGATCATTGAATATTTTGGTACTCCGCCTGGATACCTAGGCCCCGTTAAAACTAAAAAGCCATTAACAGTTGTTGCAGATCGTACGGTTGCAAATATGAGCGATTTTGTTTGTGGCGCTAATCAAGAGGGCTTTCATCTAACAGGTGTTAATTGGGGGCGTGATTTGCCAGAGCCTATCGTTGCAGATTTGCGCAATGTTCTTTCAGGCGATGTATCGCCTGATGGCAAGGGCACTTTAGATATTTGTCGTGGTATTGAGGTGGGTCATGTGTTTCAGTTAGGTACTCGTTATTCTGAATCAATGAATGCTGTTTATCTTGATGAAAAAGGCCAGTCTCAACCTATGGTGATGGGTTGCTATGGTATCGGCGTAACAAGACTTTTGGGCGCCGCGATTGAGCAATGCTTTGATGATCGTGGCATTGTGTGGCCTGTTTCAATTGCGCCATTCCAAGTAGTTCTTTGCCCGATGGGTTACGACCGTTCAGATATGGTTCGTGAGGCCTCTGACAAGCTCTACCAAGAATTAACTGCTGCTGGTATTGAAGTGATCTTGGATGATCGTGGCGAGCGTCCTGGTGCGATGTTTGCTGATTGGGAATTAATCGGCGTGCCTTATCGTGTTGTGATTGGTGAGCGTGGATTAAAAGAAGGTCAACTTGAATTCCAAGCAAGAACAGATACTGAAGCAACTCAAGTTCCTGTGGCAGAAGTTTCTAACAAAGTGATTACCGCTATCCAAGCAAAGCTAGCTCATTAATTAAGTCCAGCTAAATAAAAAGGCCAGTCAATGATGAATTGACCGGCCTTTTTTATTTCGTTTGCTTGAAATCTTAGATGCGAAGAAATAAGAAGACGTTTAACGTCTGAACATATTCCCCATGCCCTTAGCGGCCATACCGCCCAGCATTTTTGCCATCTTGCCACCTTTGAATTGTTTCATCATGCCTTGCATCTGTTCAAACTGAGCAAGAACACGATTCACTTCTTGTACTTGAACACCTGCGCCGGCTGCAATGCGGCGCTTACGGCTGGCTTTAAGAAGTTCAGGCTTTAATCTTTCTTGTGGTGTCATGCTGTCGATAATGCCTTGGGTGCGTCGAATTTGTTTATCAGCAACGCCCATATCTTGCTTCGCAGCTGCTTGAGCAAATTGGGCTGGAAGCTTATCAATTAAATTACCCAGACCACCCATTTGTCTCATTTGAGTAATTTGCATTCTGAAGTCATTCAGATCAAAGCCACCTTTTTTTACTTTTTCAGCAAGTTTCTGAGCTTGTTCGATATCAACAGACTTTTGAGCTTGCTCTACTAAAGCCAGAATGTCGCCCATACCTAAAATGCGGCTGGCCATTCTTTCTGCATCAAAAGGTTCTAGACCATCTAGCTTTTCAGCAACACCAGCAAACTTAATAGGTACGCCTGTAATGTGTTGCACAGATAGAGCTGCACCACCGCGTGCATCACCGTCTAATTTAGTGAGGATGACGCCAGTTAAGGGTAATGTTTCATGGAAGGCTTTGGCAGTGTTGATGGCATCTTGTCCCAGCATGGCATCAACCACAAATAAAGTTTCAATTGGATTCACTAGGCTGTGAAGCTCACTGATCTCTTGCATCATGGCTTCATCAATACCCAAGCGGCCCGCCGTGTCGATGATTAAGACATCGTGATAGTGGCGTTTAGCCCAATCAAGTGCATCTCTAGCAATGTCAGCAGGTTTTTGATTTTCATTGCTTGGGAAAAAATCCGCCCCAGCTTGTTCGCTGACAGTTTGAAGCTGTGCAATCGCTGCTGGTCGATAAACGTCACAAGATACTGTTAATACTTTTTTCTTTTGAGTATCTTTCAGCCATTTTGATAATTTACCTACTGAAGTTGTTTTACCCGCACCCTGAAGGCCAGCCATCAAAATAACTGCAGGCGGTTGAGCGGCAAGGTTAAGTTGGCCAGCGCGAGGGTCGCCCATGATGGCGGTTAGCTCTTTTTGAACTACGCCCACTAAAGCTTGACCTGGACTTAAGCTGCCAATCACTTCTTCGCCAAGCGCTTTGGCTTTGATATTGGCGATTAATTCTTTGACGACAGGCAGCGCTACGTCAGCCTCTAAAAGGGCTAGACGAACTTCGCGCAGCATTTCTGCGGTATTTTCTTCGGTCAGTCTGGCCTGACCTCGCATGGTTTTCACCACACGACTTAAACGATCTGTTAGATTCTGGAACATATGAGCATTAAACTATAGATATGAATATTTTAGGTCACCCCAGCCTCGCATGGTTACCCAGCGCTTTATATTTCTTATTTTTTTGGAAAGAAATCCGGGTTTATGCCCAGAATTCTGAACAGAATCAGGACTCTTCGCGCGTTTTACCCCTATCTCAGTGGCTTTTATTGCCCCCTTTAGTCTTGCATGGATTGATTCTTCACGAGTCCATCTTTACATCGCAAGGTTTTATATTTGGATTTGCCCAAGCTCTATCCATGATGTCTTGGATTGGGGTTACTTTTTTCTGGTTTGAGAGCTGGTATTTGCCCATGCGTGGCCTAAGAGCGATGGTTCTTTTTGCTGCTGGCATTTGCAGTCTATTACCTGTGATTTTCCCTGGTTATGTATTGTCTGCGAGAGCGATACATGATCCTTGGTTTAGGGCTCATTTCATTGTTGCGAATATTGCTTATGGTCTATTAAGTCTGGCGGCACTCCATGCGATCTTGATGCACTGGCAAGATAGGCATTTGCATATGCCAACCCATGACAAGGCCAATAGTTTTTTTGCTAAATGGGGGCAGCGCTTGCCTTCCTTGATGAGTATGGAAAATATTCTTTTCAGAATCATTGTTGTTGGCTTTGCGTTATTAACTTTGACTGTTTTCTCTGGATTATTTTTTAGTCAGACTTTGTTTGGCCGTGCGCTTTTCTGGGATCACAAAACAGTGTTTGGCATCCTGTCTTGGTTCATGTTTGCTGGTTTGCTAATTGCTCGTTGGCGTATTGGTTTACGTGGCTTGACGGCAATTCGTTGGGTCCTGGGATCTTTCCTTGTTTTATTACTGGCCTATGTGGGTAGTCGTTTTGTTTTAGAAGTGTTGCTCCAAAGATGAAATGGTTACTCTTCATCCTCATCATGACTGGCCTCATTATGTGGTGGCGCTTTGCGCAAATCGAACAAAATGGCCGATCTAGCGCCAAGCCTGCCAAACCATCACCTAAAAAAGAATCGCCACCAAAGGCATCTAAGACTTCCTCATCAGAGCCTCAATCGATGCAGCAATGTCCTTGTTGTGGTTTGAGATTTCCTGCTGATGAAGGAGTGGGAGTTTACTGTTCACTAGAGCATCAGCGAGCAATTGATCCTAAGGGATGGTGGGGCTTGGCTGAGTGGGCGAAGTCGCCTAATTATGATGAGCGTCCATCAGGCATGCCTGTTGAACTGGTATTAATTCACCACATCAGTTTGCCCCCAGGTCAGTTTGGCGGAAATTATGTGGCTGATTTTTTTCAAAACAAATTAGATCCCAATGCGCATCCCTATTTTGCTGAAATTGCTGACCAACACGTTTCTAGTCATTTCTTGATTAAGCGGGATGGGCAAGTTCAACAGTTTGTTTCTACTTTGCATCGAGCTTGGCATGCTGGTGCTTCTGAATTTTTCGGAAGAGAGCGCTGTAATGATTTTTCAATTGGGATTGAATTAGAGGGAACCGAAGATTTGCCATTTCAACCAGCTCAATATGCGGCTTTGAAAGATTTGGTCACAGTTTTAAAGAAAACGTATCCAATTTCAGCTTACGCTGGACATAGCGATGTGGCTCCAGGAAGAAAAAAAGACCCAGGTATTCATTTTGACTGGCAATATTTTTCACAATTAGCGGGCATTCCTGAGAGACAACTTCCCTACGGATTAAATAAGCGCGCCTAAAAATTTTCAGCAGGATAAGCTAATAAGGTTTGTGAGCGCTCACAAACCTTATTTTTCATTTTTAAAGCCCCAAATTAGTGCTAAAAACATCCAAAATCCCGGCCAAATTAGGGATTCCGATAGGTATTTTTTTGAAAATAATGCTTATCAAATACATAGCTAATACCCTATACTTAGTACCGTTGTCGCTAGCAAAACACTAAATGTAGTGTTACCCGCAGCGAATAGCCATTGAAAAATAATCAAAATTGTCTGTTTTACCTAATTAATACATATATATAAGAGAGATAGGAGTCCTATGACCTACGCAGATCCGCAAGCAACTGGCCAAACTACAAGCCCTTTTGCTGGCCAACCAACCGGTCAAGTTAATCAACAACCATCAGAAGGATTTATTGCTGGTGGTGTAGGTAGCGCACAAGCTACGCAGTTATCTGATTACAAAATTATTCGTCGTAATGGTTCAGTGGTGGCATTTGAGCCATCAAAAATTGCAATTGCAGTGACTAAAGCATTCTTAGCTGTTAACGGTGGACAAGGTGCTGCTTCAGCACGTGTACGTGAACAAGTAGAGCAGTTAACGCAAGTAGTGGTTCGCGCTTTGTTACGTAGCCGACCAAACGGTGGCACATTCCACATTGAAGATATTCAAGACCAAGTTGAATTGGCTTTGATGCGTAGTGGCGAGCATAACGTTGCTCGTGCTTACGTTCTTTATCGTGAAAAGCGCAATCAAGAGCGTGCAGCACAGGTAGCAGCTGCACCAGTGGCACCAATTGTTAATCACCCAGGTTTGAATGTGAATGACAACGGTGTTGTTAAACCATTGGATATGGTTGCATTACAGATGGTTATTCAAGCAGCATGCGAAGGCTTGGGTAATGCAGTGAGTGCTGAACCTATCATCACAGAAACCATCAAGAATTTGTACGAAGGCGTGCCTATGGCACAGGTTTACGATTCAGCAATTTTGGCTTCACGCACTTTGATCGAAAAAGATCCTGCATATAGCCAAGTAACTGCTCGTATTTTGATGCACACGATTCGTAAAGAAATCTTGGGTCGTGAGGTGCCACAAGGTGCAATGGCTGCTGAATACATCAGCTATTTCCCACAATTCATCAAACAAGGTGTTGATGCTGAGTTGCTAGATCAGAAGTTGTTGACATTTGATATGGTTAAGTTGGGCGCCGCACTAAAAGCGGACCGTGACCTTCAATTCAATTACTTAGGTTTGCAAACTTTGTATGACCGCTACTTCTTGCACATTGAAGATCATCGTATTGAAATGCCGCAAGCATTCTTTATGCGTGTAGCGATGGGCTTGGCTTTGAATGAAGTTAACCGTGAAGAGCGCGCGATTCAGTTCTATGAAATCCTTTCAACATTCGATTTCATGTCTAGCACGCCGACATTATTCAACTCTGCAACATTACGTTCACAGTTGTCTAGCTGCTACCTCACAACAATTCCAGATGATTTAGATGGTATCTACGAAGGTTTGAAAGAAAACGCTTTGTTATCTAAATTTGCAGGTGGTTTAGGTAATGACTGGACAAGCGTACGTGCTTTAGGTAGTCATATCAAAGGCACTAACGGTAAGTCACAAGGTGTTGTGCCGTTCTTGAAGGTAGTTAACGACACAGCTGTTGCGGTAAACCAAGGTGGTAAGCGTAAGGGTGCAGTTTGCGCCTATTTGGAAACTTGGCACTTAGACGTTGAAGAATTCTTAGAGTTACGTAAGAATACTGGCGATGATCGCCGTCGTACTCACGACATGAATACAGCGAACTGGATTCCTGACCTATTCATGAAGCGTGTGATGGAAAAAGGTGAGTGGACTCTATTTACACCTTCAACTTGCCCAGATTTGCATGACAAGTTTGGTGCTGACTTTGAAAAAGCTTATTTGGCTTACGAGCAAAAAGCTGCAAATGGTGAATTAAAGCCATTTAAGAAAGTTAATGCATTAGATATGTGGCGCAAGATGTTGGGTATGTTGTTTGAAACTGGCCACCCATGGATCACTTTCAAAGACCCATGTAACGTTCGCAGCCCACAACAACACGTTGGCGTGGTTCACTCATCAAACTTGTGTACAGAGATCACTTTGAACACAAATGAGTCAGAAATCGCTGTTTGTAACTTAGGTTCAGTGAACTTGGCTGTTCACTTGAAGACTGATGCAAATGGTCAGTTGGTACTTGATCACGAAAAACTTCAAAGAACGATCCGTACAGCTATGCGCATGTTGGATAACGTGATTGATATTAACTATTACGCTGTAGCTAAAGCGCGCAATTCAAACATGAAGCACCGTCCAGTTGGTATGGGTATTATGGGCTTCCAGGATTGCTTGCACATGTTGCGTATTCCTTACGCTAGTGATGCTGCTGTTCAGTTTGCTGATGAGTCAATGGAAGCTGTTTGCTACTACGCTTACCTAGCCTCAACAGAGTTGGCTGAAGAGCGTGGCACATATCAGACTTATCAGGGTTCATTATGGGATCGTGGCATCCTTCCACAAGACTCAGTGAAGCTATTGGCTGAGCAACGTGGTGGCTATGTTGAAGTTGATATGTCATCCAAGATGGATTGGACATTGGTACGTAACCGTATCAAACAGTTCGGTATGCGTAACTCAAACTGCGTAGCAATCGCTCCAACAGCAACAATTTCAAACATTATTGGTGTTTCAGCTTGTATCGAGCCAACTTATCAGAACCTTTTTGTGAAATCTAACCTTTCAGGTGAATTCACAGTGGTGAATGACTATTTAGTTCGTGATTTGAAGGCTCGCGGTCTTTGGGATGAAGTCATGATTGCTGACTTGAAGTACTTTGATGGTTCATTGTCAAAAATCGACCGTATTCCACAAGATTTACGTGATTTATATGCAACTGCCTTCGAAGTTGAGCCTCAATGGTTGGTTGAAGCAGCTTCACGTCGTCAAAAGTGGATCGATCAAGCTCAGTCACTCAATATTTACATGGCTGGTGCATCTGGTAAGAAATTGGATGACACTTACAAGCTGGCTTGGTTGCGTGGCTTGAAAACAACTTACTACTTGCGCACGATTTCAGCGACTCACGTTGAGAAATCAACAGTGAAGGGTGGCTCATTGAACGCTGTTTCAAACGGAGATCCAACATTAGCAGCTGCGGCAGCAGCTGCTGCAGAAGCGGACGGTCCAGTTTGTACGATGCGTCCAGGTGATGCTGGCTTTGACGAATGCGAAGCTTGCCAATAAGTCGTATATTAGTGGTTAAAGAATAAGTAGTTATTAAAATATTTGGAGAAGACATTATGTTGACTTGGGAAGAAGAAACCCCTGCAGCAGCACCGCTTAATCAAGCCGCACCGGTGGTAACACCGAGTGCAGCTGTTGAAAGCAATTTATTGCCTAACCGCCCAATGCCGTTGCCAACAGCATCAGCATCAGCACCTTCAGCGACGATTAATCCTGAAGATGCTGCTGCTCGCCGAGTCAACGTGGCGGACAAGCGAATCATTAATGGTTCTACAGACGTGAACCAATTGGTGCCATTTAAATATAAGTGGGCTTGGGAAAAGTACTTATCTGGTTGCGCTAACCACTGGATGCCTCAAGAGATCAACATGACTCGCGATATTGCACTTTGGAAAGATCCTAATGGTCTAACTGAAGATGAGCGTCGCATCATCATGCGTAACTTAGGTTTCTTTGTGACAGCTGACTCTTTGGCTGCAAATAATATTGTTTTGGGTACTTATCGTCAGATTACAGCGCCTGAATGTCGTCAATATTTGTTGCGTCAGGCATTTGAAGAGGCTATTCATACTCACGCTTACCAATATATTGTGGAATCTTTGGGTCTTAATCAGGCTGAAATCTTCAATGCGTACCACGAAGTACCTTCAATTCGTGCCAAAGATGAGTTTTTGATTCCATTTATCGATGTTTTAACTGACCCATCATTTAAAACTGGCACTCCAGAGAGCGATCAGAAGTTACTTCGCTCATTGATCGTTTTTGCTTGCATCATGGAAGGTTTGTTCTTCTATGTTGGTTTTACGCAAATTTTAGCGATGGGTCGCCAAAATAAAATGACGGGTGCTGCTGAGCAGTATCAGTACATCTTGCGTGATGAATCATTGCACTGCAACTTCGGTATCGACATGATCAATCAGATCAAACTTGAGAACCCACACCTATGGACTGCAGAGTTCAAAGAAGAGTTACGCGGTTTGTTCGAGCAAGCAGTTGAATTAGAGTACAGATACGCTGAAGACACCATGCCTAGAGGGGTTCTGGGTTTGAACGCGCCAATGTTCAAAGGATATCTGCGCTACATTTGCAACCGCCGTTGCATGCAAATTGGTTTGGAAGCAATGTTCCCGAACGAAGAAAATCCATTCCCATGGATGAGTGAAATGATCGACTTGAAGAAAGAAAGAAACTTCTTTGAGACTCGCGTTATTGAATATCAAACTGGTGGTGCGTTGAACTGGGAGTAATTTTTTTTAAAATAATTAATGACAACGCATCTCTTAAGTTGTACTATCACGAAAGTTATAAAAACACTAGGAGAAAAAACTGTTGATAGGTAGTAGCCAACAACACGGATTAAAACCGAAAACTCTGAATCATCAGAGTGCGTTGTCATCTATTTCTTTTGATAGTTCTAAACGTTCTTCTGACTTATTTAAAAAGCCGTCACCTCTTGAGGTCACGGCTTTTTTTCCAAGATTCATTAGCGTGCGACGTGTAGTGAGTGGCGCGCCGATGAATGGCTCGCTCACACGAAATTGGTGTGGTCGGGTTTCTTTAATCAGTAGTATTAGTAAATCACTCTCACGTGAAGGAGTTTAATATGGCAACTGCCAAGAAAAAACCTGCTGCAAAGAAACCAGCTGCTAAAAAAGTAGCTGCAAAGAAACCAGCTGCTAAGAAAGTAGCTGCTAAGAAGCCTGCTGCTAAAAAAGCTGCTGCTAAAAAGCCTGCTGCTAAGAAAGCCGCTGCTAAAAAAGTAGCAAAAAAAGCAGTCGCTAAAAAGCCTGCTGCTAAAAAACCAGCTGCTAAAAAAGCCGCTAAAAAGCCTGCTGCAAAGAAAGCTGCGAAAGCACCCGCTGCCCGCGCACAGACCACGTTGAACCCGCAAGCTGCTTGGCCTTTCCCAACAGCTAGCAAGCCTTAATCTTCACTGATCTAGGCAACGGTTTACCGTAGCTCAAGCCCGACGCCGCAAGGCCTCGGGCTTTTTCTTATCCACACGCATGACACTTCCTTCCAAGACCTATCTCCGCCTCGAAAAAACAGGCGCTGTGATCGTGGACATCCATGTCATTCCCAACGCCTCACGCACACAGGCAGATGGTGAACATGATGGCGCATTGCGTGTGCGGCTGCATGCACCACCCGTCGACGGCAAAGCCAACTTGGCATTGGCAGCATGGCTGGCGGATGCTTTGGGCATAGCCAAACGCGATGTGGAGTTGATTCGCGGACAGACGTCCAAACGAAAACAGCTGCGGATCAGTGCAGCTGTTTGTAGCAAAGCCGATTGGGCGGCTTTAGCGAGCTAAACGCTTTGAATTAAGCGATGGTCAAGCCATCCACGTTGTAGTTTTGTGGGCCGCGCTGTGCAATTTTGAGCGCACCCACTTGGTTACCCAAAGCGGCGCACTTGGCCAACGACCAGCCTTGCTCCAAGCCAAACAACAGAGCACCACGCCATGCATCACCGCAACCTGTGGGATCGACCACGGCAGCTGCTTTGACAGGCGGCACCAGCGTCTTCTCGCCATCAATCCACACTTCGCAGCCCTCTGCACCCAAAGTGACGATCAGGCCTTTCACGCGGCGTGAAATGTCCGCATGGCTCAGGCCTGTGCGGTCGCTCAACATCTTGCCTTCGTAATCGTTCACGGTCACCCACGTGGCTTGATCGATGAAACGATTCAGGTCAGCGCCATCAAACATGGGCAGACCTTGGCCTGGATCAAACACAAATGGAATGTCTGCAGCTTTGAGCTGTTCGGCGTGCTGCACCATCGCATCACGACCATCGGGGGAAATGATGGCCAGTTTGATGTCTGATCGTTTTTCAATCTGGGTGATGTGCGCTTGCATCATCGCGCCTGGGTGAAACGCCGTGATTTGGTTGTTGTCACGGTCAGTCATGATCATGGCTTGCGCTGTATAACTGCCTTCGACTTGGCGCACGTACTCGGTGGAGATGCCCAATGTTTTGAGTCGTTGCAAGTAGTCGGCTGCATCCGTACCCAAAGTGGCCATGGGCAACGGTGTACCGCCCAACACCTTCAAGCTGTAGGCAATGTTGCCTGCACAGCCGCCAAAGTCGCGGCGCAATGAAGGCACCAAGAACGACACGTTCAAGATGTGCAACTGGTCTGGCAAGATTTGCTCAGCAAATCGGCCTTCAAAGTCCATGATGGTGTCAAACGCGAGCGAGCCGCAAATCAGCGATGCCATAAAAATTCTTTCAGAAAATAAGTAGAAGATTAAGGATAAAAAACGATGGCGCGAAAACCAGTGATGCGTTTGCTCACCTTGTCGTCCAAATCAAAATTCAGGGTCGAACGCACATCGCGCAAAGCTTGTACATGGTCTTTACCAGAGAGTTCTTCTGCCGTGAACACGCGACGCACCAAGACTTGGTCTTGCAAGTCGGTGAGGCTCAGCTCTAGAGCTGGCATGGCCACAGGATGGTGCTGCGTATTCTTCAATCGCAGCTGCACGGTGTAGCCGCCTTGTGGGCTTTCGGTGAAGCTGCTGCTTTCAATGAGCACAGCTTCCGGCTCGCGTGGCCATGTCACTTCGCAAGCGCACAGGGCAGAGAGCACAGGACGCAAAGCGGGCTCTTCGGCTGCCAACCAATTGCGCTGCGCCACCACAAACTGCAGTAGCAAAGCCAACACCAAAACGCCTGCAGACACGAGCCACTTGAGGGGCAATGCTGCCCCCTCATCAACAGCGGTCGTTGCTTGCTGAAATGACTGAGAGGGATTGACTTCATCCGCTGTAACAGCGGGTGCCATGGCAGCCCGAAACAACGAAGGTGCATCGGCACTGGGTAATGGAGGCGTTGGAATATCCGGTGGCGTTTCAAAATGCAACGCCGCCTCAAACACATGTGCACAGCGACCGCACCGCACCCACCCTTTGGCCAGCTCTAGCTGTTGGGGCGACACCTTGAAGGCGGTCTCGCATTGGGGGCAGTGGGTGATTTGCATCAGCAGTGGGCGGTCATCAAAATCCAGCCATCTTCAGAATCGCTCACTTGCAAAGTGCAATACGGCGCATAAGCGTCTTTGAGTTCTTGGGCTTGTCGCTCAAGGATACCCGCTAACACCAAGTTGCCGCCAGCGGCGACATGGCTGCGTAGCAACGGTGCCAGCACTTTGAGTGGCGTAGCCAAGATGTTGGCCAACACGGTTTGGTAATGACCGTGGGCTTTGTCCGGCAAGCCAGCGTTCAAGCGCACGTTATTGGCATCTGCATTGAGCACGGTGGCCGTGACAGCCGCATCGTCAATGTCCACCGCATCAATGGTGTTAGCGCCATACAAGGCAGCACCAATCGCCAAAATGCCAGAGCCGCAACCGTAGTCGAGCACGCGTTGGTTGGCCACATCGTGTGTAGCAATCCAGCGCAAACACATGCGGGTGGTGGGATGGGTGCCTGTGCCAAACGCCAGACCTGGGTCTAAGCGAATGACTTTTTGAGCTTGCTCAGGTGGTTCGTGCCACGTAGGAACAATCCAAAACTCAGGCGTGATCTCGACTGGCGCAAATTGCGACTGCGTCAAACGTACCCAGTCTTGATCGGCCACAGGCTGAATGCCCAACACTTGACTGTCAGCGAAGAAGTCTTGCAAAGCCAACAAGCGCGAAGCGTCTTTGGCTTCGGTTTCTTGTGCAAACAAGGCCACGATGCGTGAACGCTTCCAGCCTTCTTTCGGAGGCGGCATGCCGGGCTCGCCAAACAAGGCTTGCTCGGCATCGGTTTGCGCATCGGCGTCTTCGACGGACACACTCAAGGCGTCGAGTGCATCCAGTGCCTCGCAGACAGCTTCTACGCTGTCTTCGGGGCACATCAGTCGCAATTCAAACATCAGCGCTTGTGAGCGGCGAGCCACTCTTCCAAGTAATGAATATTGGTGCCGCCCGACATGAACTTGGCATCCACCATCAACTCGCGGTGCAACGGGATGTTGGTGTTGATACCTTCAACCAAAGTTTCGTTCAAAGCAGTACGCATACGCGCCAAGGCTTCGTCACGGGTGTCGCCGTGCACGATGATCTTGCCGATCATCGAGTCGTAGTTTGGTGGCACGTAGTAGTTGGTGTAGATATGCGAATCCACACGCACACCAGGACCGCCAGGGGCGTGCCACATGGTGATGCGGCCAGGCGATGGAATGAACTTGAACGGGTCTTCCGCGTTGATACGGCACTCAATCGAGTGGCCGCGCACTTGGATGTCGCGCTGCGCAAAAGGCAGTTTCAAGCCAGCAGCCACCATGATTTGTGTTTTCACGATGTCCACGCCGGTGATGTATTCCGTCACTGGGTGTTCCACCTGCACGCGGGTGTTCATTTCAATGAAATAGAACTCGCCGTTTTCGTACAAGAACTCAAACGTGCCCGCACCGCGGTAGTTGATCTTTTTACAAGCCGCCGCACAACGCTCACCGATCTTGTCGATCAACTTGCGTGGGATACCAGGAGCAGGCGCTTCTTCGATCACTTTTTGGTGGCGACGTTGCATCGAGCAATCGCGCTCGCCCAAGTACACCGCGTTCTTGTGCTTGTCAGCCAAGATTTGGATTTCGATGTGACGTGGGTTTTGGAGGTATTTCTCCATGTACACCGCAGGGTTGCCAAAGGCTGTGCCCGCTTCGGCTTTGGTCATCGCCACGGCGTTGATCAAGGCAGCTTCGGTGTGCACCACGCGCATACCGCGACCACCACCACCGCCAGCGGCTTTAATGATGACGGGATAGCCAACCTTTTTGGCGGTTGTAATAATTTCTTTTGGATTATCCGGAAGAGCGCCTTCAGATCCAGGAACGCAAGGCACGCCAGCTTTAATCATGGCGCGTTTAGCTGAAACCTTGTCACCCATTAGGCGAATGGATGCTGCTGTAGGCCCGATAAATGCAAAACCTGATTTTTCTACGCGCTCTGCGAAGTCAGCATTTTCAGAGAGGAATCCATAACCAGGATGGATCGCTTCTGCGTCAGTCACTTCTGCCGCAGAGATAATCGCCGGCATATTAAGGTAGCTCAGTGGAGATGGCGCCGGTCCGATGCATACAGCTTCATCGGCAAGCCTCACATACTTCGCTTCTTTATCTGCGGTGGAATACACCACAACAGTTTTAATTCCCAACTCGCGGCATGCGCGTTGGATGCGGAGAGCAATTTCTCCCCGATTGGCAATCAGAATCTTATCGAACATGTCGGCTCTGAGTTAAGTAACGGTGAATTGGAATTAATCTAATGATGATCAAGGTAATGGGTAATTAGGCGATGATGAACAGTGGCTGGTCAAATTCAACGCCTTGTCCGTTTTCACAGAGAATTTCTTTAATCACGCCAGCATGCTCAGATTCAATTTCATTGAGTAACTTCATGGCTTCAATGATGCAAAGGGTTTGACCCACCTTGACCGTGTCGCCAATGTTGACGAAGTTTGGAGATTCTGGATTTGGGGCGCGGTAGAAAGTACCAACCATTGGCGACTTTGCAACAGAGCCAGTTTCAACAGGGGCCGCTTCAGGCGCTGGCGCTGCGGCAGCAGGTGCTGGTGCTGCGGCAGGCATCTGCACTGGTGCTGGATTAGCGTAAACCACCTGGCCTGCGGGGGCCGGAGATCCAGCATTGACAATACGAACGCGATCTTCGCCTTCATTCACTTCTAGTTCTGAAATACCGGATTCAGATACTAAGTCGATCAAGGTTTTTAGTTTTCTCAGATCCATACGAGTGCTTCCTCTCTTGTGATTCTTTAAGTTGATTTATTTCTGTAAACGGGTAATTGCTGCTTGCAGCGCTAATTCATAGCCAATAGCGCCAAGACCACAAATCACACCAGTCGCGATATCGGACAAGTAGGAGTGTTTGCGGAATTCTTCACGCTGATGAATATTGGATAAGTG
>ERZ1034363.713-NODE-713-length-21229-cov-4.737377_pt1 | contig 21229 bp, 23 predicted proteins | sample MGYA00520616_ERZ1034363 | MGnify/ENA primary metagenome ERZ1034363 (study PRJEB33736, sample SAMEA104284506) | Azolla filiculoides | biome: Urban; feature: Water surface; material: Ditch water | place: Netherlands | collected 2015-10-28 | depth 0-0.1 m ... | reverse complement strand
GCTGTTTTTCGCTTCGTCATAGCTGCAAGGTTGCCGCAAATAGCTGCAATTTGTCCAGTCTATTCCTTTAGTAAGGCGCGCAGGGCATCGGCCCGGATGCGCTCATGCGGACGACCATCGCGATGCTTCATGCTGACCCGCTCCATATGCGGCGGCAAGATCACCAGATTGGCATCCGCCGTATCCGTTTCCATTTGCAGCACTGCCTCGACCCGTTCGTTGCGTGCTTCGACATGAGAAACGTCAATCCCGCGATTCAGCAGGAAGATCTCAACCTCCTTGGCGCTATCGGCAAAGAGCAGGATATCGATGGTCGAATATTCACCGGCCGTGCCATCGAGTACAGAACCGGTCAGATACGGACAGAAATCAGCCATCAGCAGGAGAATTTCCAGCGCTACCTGACGCTGGGCGCGCAACAACTGAACATCGCCGGCATCGCCATACAGACTGCGATATGCCCGCAACTCGCTTTCAACTTCGGCGTTATCGGGAAAAGTGGTGTGCTCGGGCAAGCCCAACTGGCGGGCGGCCTTGCGTTTGGCGAGATGGAAATCGGTAATGCCGTCCTCGACCATCAGTCGGGCAGCAAGGCTGGCAATGCTGGCCCGGGTATGCGTGCTACTCGGGCGAAGCCTTTCATGACGGGGCATGGGAGGTGGATCAGGGTAGAATCGCCCCCATTCTAACGGCTCTCTGTGACATGCACATTCATATTCTGGGTATCTGCGGCACCTTCATGGGCGGCGTCGCGCAGCTGGCAGTGGCCGCCGGGCACAAGGTCACCGGCTGCGACGCCAACGTCTATCCGCCGATGAGCGACCAGCTGCGCGACGCCGGCGTCGAGCTGGGCGAGGGTTTTGCCAGCGAGCAGCTGGCCCTCAAACCGGATATCTTCGTCGTCGGCAACGCCATTTCGCGCGGCAATCCGCTGCTCGAAGCCGTACTCGACCAAGGCCTGCCCTATGTTTCCGGGCCGCAATGGCTGGCCGAAAACGTGCTGCAAGGCCGCTGGGTACTCGGCGTCGCCGGCACGCACGGCAAGACGACCACCGCCTCGATGCTGGCCTGGATACTCGACGCCGCCAACATGGACCCCGGTTTCCTGATCGGCGGCGTACCACTGAACTTTGGCGTCTCGGCCCGGCTCGGCGGCACGCCCTTCTTCGTCATCGAGGCCGACGAATACGACACGGCCTTCTGTGACAAGCGTTCCAAGTTCGTCCATTACCGCCCGCGAACCGTCGTCCTGAACAATCTTGAATTCGATCACGCCGACATTTTCACTGATCTGGCAGCGATCGAGACGCAATTTCACCATCTCGTGCGCACCCTGCCGCAATCCGGACTGATCGTCTCCAATGCCGCCGAAGCCAGCCTCGACCGCGTCCTGCAGCGTGGCTGCTGGACGCCGGTTGAGCGCTTCAATGAACCGGGCGGCTACCACGTGACCGGCGACGATGCCCGTGGCGAGCTGATCCTGCACTCGCCCGACGGCAAGGTCCGGCGCACCGTCTGGCGGCTCTCGGGCGACCACAACCGGGCCAATGCCTGCGCCGCCCTTCTCGCCGCCCGCCATGTCGGCGTGCCGCTGGACCAGGGCCTTGACGCCCTGTCCCGCTTCGATAATGTCAAACGGCGCATGGAAGTACGCGGCGAAGTGCGCGGCGTTACGGTCTACGACGACTTCGCTCACCATCCGACCGCCATCGCCACGACCGTCGCCGGTCTGCGCCGCAAAATCGGCAAGGCCCGCATCCTCGCCGTTCTTGAGCCGCGCTCCAACACCATGAAGCTGGGCACCATGAAATCTCAACTCCCGGATAGCCTGCGCGAAGTCGACATGGCCTTCTGCTACGCCGGCAATCTCGGCTGGGATGCCCGCGAGGCGCTGGCCCCCATGGGCGACCGTGCCATCGTCGAAGACGATCTGGCCCGACTGGTCGACCAGATCGTCATCGAAGCCCAACCTGGTGACCACATCCTGGTCATGAGCAACGGCGGCTTTGGCGGCATCCACGGCAAGATTCTGGCGGGACTAACCGAGTAAAAGCCCCCCGCAAAGCAAAAAGGCGCGGCGAGGTCTCCCTCCCGCGCCTTTTTTATCGAGCCGGTTTTAACGCTCCATGGACTCCACAACGGCCAGTGCCGTCATGTTGACCAGGCGACGCACCGTTGCCGTCGAGGTCATGACATGCACCGGACGAGCCGCGCCAAGCAGGATGGGGCCGATGGTGACGCCTTCGCCACCGGTCATCTTGATGAGATTGTAGGAAATATTGGCGGCATCGATGTTGGGCATGACCAGCAGGTTGGCTTCACCCTTGAGCGGCGAATCCGGATTGGCTTCGCGGCGCAGGTCTTCATTGAGCGCCGAGTCACCGTGCATTTCGCCGTCAACTTCCAGCTCGCCGGCCGACATGGCTGAAACGAGACTGGCGGCAATACTCATCTTGCGAGCCGATTCGGAGTTGCTGGAGCCAAAATTGGAATGCGAGAGCAAGGCCACTTTTGGATGGCTGCCGAAACGCTTGACCTGTTCGGCCGCCATCATCGTCATTTCGGCGATTTCCTGGGCGTTCGGGTTTTCATTGACGTGCGTATCGCAGATGAACAGCGAGCGGCCCGGCAGCATCAGGTAGTTCATCGCGGCCAGCGTGCTGACGCCGGAGCGCTTGCCGATGATCTGGCTGATCACGCCGAGGTGGTGGCTGTACTGGCCGGTCATGCCGCAGATCATGCCGTCGGCGTAGCCGAGCTTGAGCAGCATGGCGCCGATCACTGTCGGCTTGCGGCGCATGGCTTCCTTGGCGATGGCCGGGGTGATGCCCTGACGGGCCATGGCCTTGTGATAGGCCGTCCAGCATTCGCGGTAACGCTCGTCGGATTCAGGATTGACGATATCGAAATCGATGCCCGGCTGGATGCGCAGCTTGGCTTTCTCGAGGCGATGCTCGATGACTGCCGGGCGACCGATGAGCAGCGGACGGGCAAATTTTTCCTCGATGACCACCTGAGCAGCGCGCAATACGCGTTCGTCCTCACCTTCGGCGAAGATGATGCGCTTGCCCTTGGCCTGACGTGCTGCCTGGAAGATGGCACGCATACCAACACCGGTGTGATAGACGAACTCGGACAGCTTGGCCCGGTAGGCATCCCAATCGGTAATCGGGCGCGTCGCCACGCCGGACTCCATCGCTGCCAGAGCAACAGCCGGGGCAATCTTGACGATCAGGCGGGGATCGAAAGGTTTGGGAATCAGGTATTCCGGGCCGAAAGACAAATCGGCACCGGGGTAGGCCATGGCCACTTCATCAGTTACCTCGGCTTCGGCCAGTTCGGCAATGGCGCGCACCGAGGCCATCTTCATTTCTTCGGTAATGCGTGTCGCGCCGACATCGAGGGCGCCACGGAAGATGAAGGGGAAGCAGAGGACGTTATTGACCTGGTTCACATAATCCGAACGGCCGGTTGCGATGATGGCATCCGGTCGGACTTCCTGGACCAGCTCCGGCATGATTTCCGGGGTCGGATTGGCCAGCGCAAAGACCATCGGCTTTTCCGCCATGCTCTTGACCATATCCTGCTTGACGACGCCAGCGGCCGACAGGCCGAGGAAGATGTCGGCACCGACCATGGCATCAGCCAGAGTCCGCTGCTCGGTATTTTGGGCGTAGCGGGCCTTGGTTGCATCCATGCCACCGGGGCGACCGACGTAGATAACCCCCTTGGAGTCGCAGATGGTGATGTTCTCGCGCTTGACGCCGAGATCGCACCACAGGTTCACACAGGAGATGGCGGCTGCACCGGCACCCGAGACGACGACCTTGACCTCGTCGATCTTCTTGCCGACGACCTTGAGGCCGTTCAGCATGGCGGCGCCGGAAATGATGGCGGTGCCGTGCTGGTCGTCGTGAAAGACCGGAATATTCATCCGTTCCTTGAGCTTCTCTTCGATGTAGAAGCATTCCGGCGCCTTGATGTCTTCAAGGTTGATGCCGCCAAGCGTCGGCTCGAGCGCGGCAATCATGTCGATCAGCTTGTCCGGATCGTTCTCGGCCAGCTCGATATCGAACACATCGATACCGGCGAATTTCTTGAACAGGCAGCCCTTGCCTTCCATGACCGGCTTGGAGGCGAGGGGACCGATATTGCCGAGACCGAGCACGGCCGTGCCATTGGTCACAACACCGACGAGATTGGCGCGCGAGGTGTACCAGGCGGCAGTCGCCGGATCCTCGACAATCGCATCACAGGCGGCGGCAACGCCGGGCGAGTAGGCCAGCGCGAGATCACGCTGGTTGGTCAGCCCCTTGGTCGGGCGGACGGAAATCTTGCCCGGTGTGGGCCAGCGATGGTATTCAAGAGCGGCTTCGCGCAGATCCTTTTCCACGGATTCTCCTCGGCATTCAGCAATTAGGGAAAACCTTGTACGTTACTCCAAAGCGGGGTTTGCTGGAAGCGTAATTCATAATTACCGGCCAGAATCTTCAGCTTTGGCCGCTTGCACGCCTTCGTCTGCGGCTCGACCGCTCACATCGCTGCCGGCCGCCGGATCAGATGGGTTGCTGCGAAATAGCTCAGCAAGATGATGGCCATCAGCGAAAAACCAAATGCCAATTCCCTGCCCTCGCCCCAGGCATCGACTGTCGGCGAGAGCATCTTGGCGGCACCAAAGGCAGCGACCAGCAGGCTGATACCGGAAATAACCAGACCCATGACCCGTGAAGCGATGAGTGCTACCTCATCGGCACGGGCGATCAGGCGGGCGATCCACAGTCCATTGATGCCGTCGGTCAGCAACATGCCAAGCATGAACAACAGGGCGAGCACCAGCGCATGCGCCCAGCCGCCGAACTGCGTCGCAGTCAGGGCAAAGAAGGCTGCCTGCGAAAGGGTGTCGAAGGACAGGGCGAAGAGGGCGCCAACCAGCGCGATCAGCGGCGGGCTGGAGACGTGACGCAGTTTGCCGAGCAGGCGACCCTTGAGACCAACGGGCTGGACCATTTCGCGAGGCCCTGCGGCGAGTACGGCGGCGAGATTGAGGCTGCCCAGCGCAACAAGAAAGGCGATGGAAATGACCGCACCCAGCGTCCCGAACCATTCGGGCACCGCCCAGTGCCCGGCCAGCACCGAGACACCGAGGGCAATCGCTAGGACGACGGCACCGTGACCGAGCGAGAACAAGCTGCCGCAATAGCGGGCCAGACCCGGCCGATGGCGCGCGTTGTAGCGCGTCAAACCGTCGATGGTCGCCAGATGATCGGCATCGAAGCCGTGCTTCATGCCGAGCACGAAAGTCAGGATCAGAAGCGACAACCAGTCGGGGGGCAGGGTTTCCATGAGGAGGCCTCGGAGTTTGTGACCATCTTCATACAAAGACCGGCGCCAATCAATCACCCTGTCGGCTGACCAGAATATCTGGAACGGGAAATGCTTTGATAAAACTGTAGTTCCTTGTTCAACCTTTGGGCACCGGGTTCCGTTAAAGAACTTATGCAGCACCAGGAGGATTCATCATGGCACACACCGACATCCGACTCGCCGTCGCCGAAGAACGCACCATCTACGATGTGGCCGCCATCGACCGCGCCATGGAAGAAGCTGCCGGCAACCGCAACGAAGCCCTGGCCAGTCTGTACGACAAGATGAAGCAGCGCGGTGGCGGCCGCTTCCTGATCCGTCCGACCGGCGCCGACATGATCGACGATCTTTACGACAGCTGCCCCAACTTCAGCGAAGTCATCGACGACCTCAAGAAATATGTCGCCCTATCCGTCGCCGGCAACGAACCGATGAGCTTCACGCCCATCCTTCTGCTCGGCGAACCCGGCATCGGCAAGACCCATTTCGCCCGCGAACTGGCCGCTCGGCTCGGCACCGGCCACGAATTCATCTCGATGAGTTCGCTCACCGCTGGCTGGGTTTTATCCGGCGCCTCGTCGCAGTGGAACAATGCCAAGCCCGGCAAGGTGGCGCACACTTTGGTGCATGGTGACTTCGCCAACCCCATTGTGGTGCTTGATGAGGTCGACAAGGCAGGTGGCGATTCGCGCTACGACCCGATGGGCGCGCTCTACGGATTGCTCGAACGCGATACAGCCCGCGCCTTCAAGGACGAGTTCATCGATATCGACATCGATGCCTCGCACATCCTGTGGGTCACCACCGCCAATGATGAACGCGGCATTCCCGAACCGATTCTCAACCGCATGAACGTCTACGAGGTGCCGCGCCCCGACCACGACGCCGCCATCAGTATTGCTGCCGCGCTCTACCGCGAGATCATCAGCCAGCACGACTGGGGATTCCCGCCGGAAGCCGACGAAGCCGTACTCGAACGCCTCGGCTCGATGCCGCCGCGCGATATGCGCAAACGCCTGCTCGCCGCCTTCGGCACAGCCAAGCTGGAAGGCCGCAACTGGCTCGAGGGCCGGGATTTTGAACAGGCGCGGATGGGGCGGAGCCGGAAGATCGGTTTCTGAAGAGGTCGCTGCAAAGGCCGCTTTGCTGCACCTCCCGGCTGACCGAACTCCGGTCAACCGGGAGGCATTAATTTGACAGCGTCCGCACCGGACAGCACAACCGCAGCCAAAGAAAACCAAGCCCACCAGCCATCAGCGAGGCGAGAAGAATCGCCATCTTCGAGGCATTGACGAGATTTGTACTCTCGGCAAAAGCCAGGTTGGTGATGAAGATGGACATCGTGAAGCCAATTCCGCCGAGCAGCCCGGCACCAAGAATATGCGGCCACCGAAGGTCACCCGGCAGGCGACAGATCCCAAGCGCAACGGCCAGCAAGCAGGCCAGGAAAATGCCGAGCGGCTTGCCGATGAGCAAGCCACCAAGAATTCCCAGACTGTTGCTGGCAAGCAGTTCCTGCTGCCACCCCTCGGCGATGACAATCCCGGTATTGGCCAGCGCAAAAACAGGCAGGATCAGAAAAGCCACCGGCTTGTGCAAGGCATGCTCCAGGCGGTGCGACGGGGAGGCATCGTCTTCGGCACGCCCTGAAAAAGGAATGGCAAAAGCCAGCAACACCCCGGCAATGGTCGCGTGTACGCCTGATTTCAGCATCAGGAACCACATCAGCACACCGCCCAGCACGTAGGGAAACAGCGTCATCACACGCAAGCGATTGAGGACGACCAGTACGCCAAAGACAGCAAATGCCGCCAAGAGATAGACGAGGGAAAACTGGGCGGTATAAAAAATGGCAATGACGACGATGGCGCCCAGGTCGTCCATGACGGCCAGCGCCGTCAGAAAGACCTTGAGCGAAGCTGGCACCCGGCTGCCCAGCAAGGCCAGCACGCCGAGCGCAAAGGCTATGTCGGTCGCCATCGGAATTCCCGCCCCCGCCTGCGTCGGCGTAGCGCCGTTCAAGGCGAAATGAATCCCCGCCGGAACGACAATGCCGCCGATAGCGGCAACGATGGGGAGCAGGGCATTCCTGACATTCGACAGTTCGCCGACGTACAACTCGCGCTCCAGTTCCAGGCCGACAAACAGGAAAAAGACCGCCATCAAGGCATCGTTGGCCCAGTGTTCAAGACTGAGGCCGAGCACGCTGATATGCCAGAAATCCAGATACGACTGACCCAGAGATGAATTGGCGAGCAGCAGCGAGAGGGCAGTGCAGCAGATCAGGACGATCCCGCTCGATTTTTCCGAGTCGAAAAATCGGTTGAAGGTTTTGGAAAGTTTTATCTGCAGACCGGTCATGCGAAAGGTTTCCAGTCAGGGAGGCGAGCAAGGTGGTTCGGCGCCCAAAAAAGCGCCGGTCGTAAGTCGAAATAATAACGCGACAGGACGCAATGGGGCGCTACAAGCGGGACGGCGCACGATTTAGCGGCCATCCTTGCCTGTTCGCCCCAATGGCACTGAAGCAGCTGGCAAGACCCATGGCCAGCCCCGAAAATTCGAACGACATACATTTTTTTACCAATTTACGCGAAATGCATAATCCAAAAACAAAACAAGGATTTGCGTGCTATTTCCGCTGCGGCTGCGGCTTTCCGGGGACGGGCGAAGCCACATATGTCATATGACTTTAGTTAGGATGAGCAACAACAAAATCGGAGGAGCACAGTGCAAAGGCAAGGAAAGCGGGGAAAACCGGGGAATCATCAGTTAAGCACCGTGCCGCGCCCCGAGTACATCGCCGCCGTCCGCCACCTTGATGGCCGCCGTGAGCTTTTCTACATCCGATACGCCGACGATCTGGCCGATGCACGCGAACTGGTCATGGCAGAAGTAGGGAAGGTGCAATCCGTACTGATTGCGCTGCGCACTTAGTCAGCCTTCAACAAATCCGCGGCAACTGCTCACCGCTCAGCCAGTCCACGATACGTTTGCCACCGAAGATGGTGCTCATCTGAACAAAATGATGTTCATCCTGATGCACCCGGCCGATGATGGCTGCCGCCTCCCCCAGCGGATGGGCGCACATCGCAGCCAACAGCTTTCCGGCGTCCCGTTCGGCACAGATCGCTACCAGTTTTCCTTCGTTGGCGACATAAAGCGGGTCCAATCCCAGAAATTCACAAGCCGCACTGACCGCCCGGTTTACCGGCAGACACTTCTCCTCAAGCATCATGCCGACGCCGGATTGCCGGGCGATTTCGTTCAGCGTCGTCGCAAGTCCGCCGCGCGTCGGGTCGCGCAGGACGTGAATTTCGGCCCCACTGTCCTGCATGGCCTCGATCAGGCCATGTAGCGCGGCCGTGTCGGAAACAATGGGGGATTCAAAGCCGAGGCTTTCGCGCTCGGCCATGATCGCCATGCCGTGATCGCCCAGGGTGCCCGAGACCAGAATCGCGTCGCCCGGCCTGGCGCAACGGCCGGACAGCTCGCGGCCCGGCGCGACGAGGCCGATGCCTGTGGTCGTGATGAACACGCCGTCGCCCTTGCCACGTTCGACGACCTTGGTATCGCCCGTCACGACCGGCACCCCGGCGGCCAACGACGCCGCCGCCATACTTTGCACGATACGCGCCAGATCGGCGAGTTTGAACCCCTCTTCGACGATGAAAGCCGCCGATAGATACAATGGCTTTGCCCCCATCACGGCCACGTCGTTGATCGTGCCATGCACCGACAGGCTACCGATGTCGCCGCCGGGAAAGAACAGCGGCGAGACGACATGCGCATCCGTTGCCATGACCAGGCGACCTTCGCCGGGCGGTGGCAACAACGCCCCATCGTCGCCCTGCGCCAGATATTCGTTGCCGAGATACTTCGCAAACAGTTCCTCGATCAGTTGCGCCATCGCCCGTCCGCCTGCGCCGTGCGCCATGTCGACGCGGCCGTGCTTGATATCGAGCGGACGGACGTAGGCTTTGCGAATGTCAGACATCCTTGTAGCGTCCATACGTATAGTGAGCGGCGCAGGCCCCTTCGGAACTGACCATGCACGAGCCAACCGGATTTTCCGGCGTGCATACCGTGCCGAAAATCTTGCACTCCTGTGGCCGCTTGACGCCGCGCAGGACTGCACCGCACTCGCAAGCCGGATGATCGGGCACCGAGCGGTAGTCGAGCGAATAGCGCGTCTCGGCATCAAATTCGGTGAACTGGCTTTTAATTCTCAGTGCCGAGTCGGGAAGTTCGCCCAAACCACGCCATTCGAAACTTTCCCGCATCGCGAACACATCGGCGACCAGTTGCTGCGCCTTCTTGTTGCCATCGCGGGAGACAGCCCGCGAAAACTCATTTTCAACCTCGCCCCGGTTTTCGTTGACCTGGCGAACCAGCATCCTGATCGCCTGCATCACGTCGAGCGGCTCGAAGCCAGCTATAACCACCGGCTTGCGGTATTTCTCGGCGAAGAACTCGTAGGGCCGACTGCCGATGATGGTCGACACATGCGCCGGGCCGATGAAGCCGTCGATCTGCACGGTCCCCCACTGGCGCACCTCCGGTGATTCGAGAATGCTGGTGATGGCCGGCGGCGTCAGTACATGACAACAGAGCACTGAGAAATTCTTCAGGCCGAGCGCGGCAGCCTGCCTGATCGCCACGGCCGTCGGTGGCGTCGTCGTTTCAAACCCGATGGCGAAGAAAACGACCTGTTTGTCCGGATTTTTTTGCGCCAGGGTCACGGCATCGGCGCTCGAATAAACCATGCGGACGTCGCCGCCGCGAGCCTTGGCCCTGAGCAGCGAGAGGCCATCGGACGCCGGCACACGCAGGCAATCGCCGTAGGTACACAGCGTGACGCCCTGCTCCAGCACCAGGCCGATGGCTTGATCGATACGACCGATGGGCAGGACGCAGACGGGGCAACCAGGACCATGAACCATCCGGACATTGACCGGCAGCAGGTCGGAAACACCGTAGCGCGAAATGGCGTGGGTATGCCCGCCGCAAAACTCCATGAAATGATAGCTGCGCGCCGGATCTGCCTCTCGGTGGATAGCCTGGGCCAAGCCCCTGGCGAGTTCGCCGTCGCGAAATTCGTCGATGTATTTCATCAGTGGAACATGGGGTCGTCGCCCGCGGACAGTTCGCCAATGTCGGCAAACAGCTTGAGGGTCCTGGCGGCCTCTTCGGGATCGAGCTTGTTTAATGCATAGCCGACATGGACGATTACATAGTCGCCCACCACCACACCCTCGACCAGTGCCAGCGAGATCTCCTTCCTGACGCCGGCCAGATCGACCAGCGCATTGTCGCCATCGCGCAACTCAACGACTTGGGCGGGTATTGCCAGACACATGATCGCCTCTCACTCGATAAATACGGATCAGCGCCGGCCACTCAGGGCGCGCAGGAAACCACGCCGACTGACTGGCCTGGGCACTTCATTGCCCGGCGGCGCGGCTGCGGGCGCGAGGCCCAGGGCAATGCGCGCATCGCTGGCCAGATGACGTGCCGCCGACATGCCGGCGACCCCGGCGACAGATTCGGCCAGATCAATATATTGATAGTCGCCGAGCACCGGGTCGTGCGCTGCGACAAACCGCCAGTCCATATTGCCCAGCGCCAGATAACGCTGCTGGCCAAGGGGAATACCCCCCCACAAATCGCCGCCACCCGGCAACAAAACAATCCGGACAAAACCCGGTGCTATCACTGCCGCCAGCCAGTCGCCCCGCTGCAGAACACACCAGCAGACCTCTGCCGACAAGGCCGGATTAAGCGGCAAGCCGTCGGCCAAGGCGACACAACGCTGCGCCAGAAGCGCGCTCGGATCGCTTTGCCAGGAACCCGGCGCCGTCGTTTCGCTCAAGACATTTCCTTTTCTGAAACCAGGATCGAACGATTTTCGCCGCTCTCTGGCCGTCCGGCAAGCCAACTTTGCCGGGCCACCCAGGCCTGACCGAGGGCCAATCCACCATCGTTGGCAGGCACCTGCCGCGCCTCGAGCAAGTCAACACTGGCCGCCTCCAGATGCCTGCGTAGTGCGGCCATCAGTACAGCATTCAGTGCGCAGCCGCCACCGACGGCGATTTTTGCCCGGCCGCCAGCCGCCCCCGCTGCCTTGGTCGCAAGCGCGGCCCACTCGGCCAGACCAGCGGCCACCGTGGCATGGAAAAGGGCAGCGCCATGGGCCGCATCCTGACAGCCCATCAGGGCATTCAAGATAGGCGAGAAATCGAGTACCGCGCCCTTTTCCAGCAAGGCATAGCCACCGGGCAGCGCCTCAACCTCGCCATGTTTGGTCGCCAGCCCTTCCAGTTCCATCGCCGCCTGTCCTTCGTAATGCATCAGGTCGCGCACCCCGAGCAGGCCCGCCGCAGCGTCGAACCAGCGGCCGAGGCTGGTCGTCGGCGGACAACGCAGTTGGCGGGCGAGCATGGTGAGTAGCGGACCAGGATCACGCGTCGGATAATGCTGCTTGATCCAGCCGCCAACGCGGTAGCCGAGGCCAGCACCGTGCAGGGCGGCAACCGCCATGCGCCACGGCTCCTTCGCCGCCCGGTCGCCGCCCGGCATGGCCAGCGGAGCGAGATGGCCGAGACGTTGGCAGCTTGCGCCATCGAGACGCAACAATTCGCCCCCCCAGGCTGCACCGTCCGGACCGAGGCCGACACCATCGAGCGCCAGTCCGATTATCGGCTCGTTGATGCCATATTCGGCGCAGATAGCCGCAATATGCGCATGATGGTGGCCAATAGGCATCGCCGGGATGCCGAGTCTTTCGGCCAATCGAACGGCGAACTGCGTAGACGGAAAGTCGGGGTGCAGGTCGTGGGCGATCAGTTCTGGCCGGACATCGAGAATAGCCAGCAGATGACTCACAGTTTCTTCGAGAAAGCCGATGGTCGCGGCATTGTCGAGACTGCCAATATGCTGCGACAAAAAGGCTTCACGACCCTTCATGAGGCAAATCGTGTTCTTGAGGTAGCCGCCCAGCGCCAGCACGTTCGGACCTTCGCCGGCCAGCCGGATCGGCACTGGCACGTAGCCACGGGCACGACGGATAAAAGCCGGGCCGGCACGAAGCACGGAATCATCGCAACGGATCACGATGCCGCGGTCGTGCACCAGGAAGGCATCGGCAATTCCGGACAGGCGCTCCAGCGCTTCGTCATTACCGATGACCAGCGGTTCTCCCTGTGGGTTAGCGCTGGTCATGACCAGCAGCAGCTCACTTGGCGAACCTAGCCAGTTGGTGCCGTGCGGACGGCCAGCCGCCTCATGCCAGAGCAGCAGGTGAAGCGGGGTAGATGGCAGCATGGCGCCAAACCAGGCGAGGCCGGGAGCGATGCCCTTCAATTCGGCTTCAGCCTTGGGACAAAGCACGACAGGCGCCGCAACACTGTGCAGCAAAGCCGATTCGTCCGGCCCGATACGCGCAAACCCGGCCAGCGAGGCGACGTTCAACCCCATCACGACGAAGGGCTTCTCCTCACGTTGCTTGCGCTCACGCAGTTCTGCCACGGATCCGGCATTACGCGCATCGCAGGCGAGATTAAAGCCACCCAGCCCCTTGATGGCGACAATTTTGCCAGCACGCAGCAGGCGCAGGGTTTCAGCAAGAGGGTCACCGGCCAGTGGCTCACCGTCGGCCGCCAGCAGGCTGAGTTGCGGGCCGCAATCGGGGCAAGCGGTTGTTTCGGCATGAAAACGGCGATCGGCCGGCGCAGCATATTCGGCGGCACAGGGCGCACACAGCGGAAAAGCGGCCAGGCTGGTTTGTGATCGATCGTAGGGAATGCCGCGGCTGACCGTGTAACGCGGACCACAGTGGGTGCAGGTCGTAAAGGCGTAGCGCCAGCGGCGGCTGGCCGGATCACAGAGATCGGCGAGGCAGTCGGGACAGATCGCGGCATCGGGGCCGATGGCAGTTTTTACCTCGCCGGCAGCGCTGTCCAGAATGTGGAATCCATCACCCTTCACCTCGGCCGCTTCGTCTTCGATCCCGTCGATACGCGCCAGTCGCGGCGCCGCCAGCGGCAAACGCCTGATAAATTCCGGCCATTCTTTTCCACTGAGCGCCACGAGCACACCAGCGCCGTCGTTGCGCACCCAGCCGCTCAGCCCCAGTTCGCTGGCCAGCCGCCAGACGCAAGGGCGAAAGCCGACGCCTTGGACCAAGCCGCGAATGCGGAGCAGGCGCCCGGTCATCGACAGCCTACTTGGCCGCCAACTGGCGTTCCAGGTCGGCGACGCGGCGCTTCAAGGCATCAACCGATTCGGAACGCTTGCCGCGCTGCGCCTCCAGCCCGGACAGAACCCAGTCCAGCCAGGCGCTCAGGCCGTCACCGCTGCTGGCCGAGACACGGAAAATGCTGAGGTCCGGATTGACCCGGCGGGCATTGGCTTCGGCCAGGTCGGCGTCGAACTCAAGATAGGGGAGCAGGTCGCACTTGTTGAGCAGCATGATATCGGCCGCCGCAAACATGTCCGGGTATTTGAGCGGCTTGTCCTCGCCTTCGGTGACCGAGAGGATGACTACCTTATGGTGCTCCCCCAGATCGAAGGCAGCCGGACAGACGAGATTGCCGACGTTCTCGATGAGGAACAGCGATTCGTCCACCGGCTGCAGGCGCTGCATGGCGTGGCCCAGCATATGGCCATCAAGATGGCAGCCCTTGCCAGTATTGATCTGGAGGGCAGGTGTGCCGGTGGCGCGAATGCGCTCGGCATCGTTGGAAGTCTGCTGGTCGCCTTCGACAACGCTGATGGCAACCTTGTCCTTCAACAATTCGATGGTCTTGACGAGCAGCGTCGTCTTGCCGGCCCCGGGAGCGGAGACGAGGTTGAGCGCGAAGATGCCGCGCTCGTTGAACCACTGGCGATTGGCCGTGGCATAGCTATTGTTCTTGCTCAGGATATCCTGCTCGACCTGCACCATGCGCGCCTGGCTCATGCCCGGCACATGGGCACGGGCCGGACCAGCCCCGTAGTCGAGATCGGCGGAAACAGGGTGTTCGTGATGATGGTGACCATGTTCAGCATGGTGCTCATGGCTGTGCCCGTGATCATGCGCATGGCTATGCACGGTGCCATCCTCGTGAGCATGGGTGTGTTCGTGCTCACCATCAATCTTCGTTTCCCCCGCGCCACAGCCGCAAACTGTACACATTGCCTTTTCTCCTCTTCAAAGCACACGCCAATTACTCGATTTCGACTTCCCTGACCCGCATTTCCGTACCGCTGGTGACCTCCAGTGGATGGCCGCAGCTCGGACAGGCATCGTAGCGCTCCTGCATCGGCACTGTTTCCGCACATAGCATGCACCAGCCGGCCCCCTGCACATCGATTATTTCCAGCCCGGCACCTTGTGCCATGCTGCCGCGCGCCACGGCCTCGAAGCAGAAGCTCAAGGCCTCCGGCTCGACCGACGACAGGCGGCCGATTTCCAGCACGATCAACTTGATCCGCTGCGCCTTTTCACGCCTGGCGGTATCTTCCGCCAGTTGCAGCACGCCTTCGGCAAGCGACATTTCATGCATCCCTGCACTCCACTATTGAACGGCAAAACGCTTCGGCCATGGACATGCGATTCATCATAATGGTCTTTTTCTTCCCGGCATTTATTTGATTCCCGTTAATCTGCCGTTAAACTTGCGCGTTCATAATTTGTCGCTGATTTATTTCAGTTTTTTCCCCGATGCTTGAAGCTGACAATCTGGAATGCGTGCGCGGCGAGCGCCGCCTGTTCGCCGGCCTTGGCTTTCGGCTGGAAGCTGGCGAACTGCTCTACCTGCAGGGCAAGAACGGCGCCGGCAAAACCAGCCTGCTACGCATGCTGATCGGCCTCTTGCCGCCCGAATCCGGCGAAATCCGCTGGCGGGGCCAGTCGATCAAGTCCGACGAATTCCGCGCCGAACTCTGCTACCTCGGCCACCTCAATGCCATCAAGGAAGAATTGACGCCGCTCGAGAACCTCCTCGCCGCGGCCCATCTCGCCGATGAAGACCTCTCCGAAGACGAGGCCATCGATGCGCTCGAACAGGTCGGCCTGGCCGGCCGCGAGGACCTCGCCTGCAAATACCTGTCGCAGGGCCAGAAGCGCCGCGTCGCGCTGGCTCGCCTGGTCAAGGAAAAACGGCCGCTGTGGATACTCGACGAGCCCTTCGTCGCCCTTGATGTGGCCGCCGTCGACTGGCTGGCCGGCCTCATTTCCGGCCACCTGCAACGCGGCGGCCTGGCCGTAATGACGACGCACCAGTTGGTCAACATCCCGGCCGGCACCGTGCGCGAATTGCGACTCAGTTGATGGTGATGCGCTGATGCTCAAGATCATTTCAGCGGTCATCGGCCGCGATCTCAAACTGGCCATGCGGCGCCAGGCAGACATCGTCTCGGCCCTCTTTTTCTTCGTCATCGTGGTCAGCCTCTTTCCCCTCGGCGTCGGGCCGGAACCCGACCTGCTGCGCAAGCTGGCGCCCGGCGTGCTGTGGGTCGCCGCCCTGCTCGCCACCATGCTCTCGCTGCCCCGCCTGTTCGCCGACGATCATCGGGACGGCACGCTCGAACAACTGGCCCTGGCCCCGCATCCACTCGGTCTCGTCGTTACCGGGAAAGTGATTGCTCACTGGCTGGTCTCCGGCCTGCCCCTCGCGCTGATTGCGCCGGTCCTCGGCATCCAGTTCGACCTGTCGACCGACGCACTGATCGTTCTCACCTTTGCCATCCTGATCGGCACCCCGGCCCTGTCCGGCATCGGCGCCATCGGCGCGGCGCTGACCCTTGGCCTGCGCGGCGGTGGCGTCCTCCTGTCACTGCTCGTTCTGCCACTTTACATCCCGGTGTTAATATTCGGCGCTGGCGCAGTGGATGCGACGGTGACCGGGCTCGGGGGAGAAGGTCACCTCTCACTGCTTGCTGCACTTACTTTTGCCTCACTTGGCTTTGCCCCCTGGGCATCGGCCGCTGCCTTGAAGATTGCCCTCGAATGAAAGATCGCTTCAACCTCTACCGCTTTGCCTCGCCGGCCACGTTCTATCCACTGGCTGGGGCACTGATCCCCTACTTCGTTGCCGTTTCGGTCGTCTTCGGTCTCGCCGGCCTGTGGCTCGGCATGCTCGTCGCGCCGACCGACTTCCAGCAAGGCGAAGGCTACCGGATCATTTTCATCCACGTCCCGGCCTCCTGGATGTCGATGTTCATCTACCTCGTCATGGCCGGCTGGGCCGCCATCGGGCTGGCTTTCAATACCCGGCTGTCGGGCATGATGGCGCAGGCCCTGGCGCCGACCGGCGCGCTCATGGCCTTCCTCTCGCTGCTCACCGGTGCCCTCTGGGGCAAGCCGATGTGGGGCGCCTGGTGGGTCTGGGATGCCCGGCTGACGTCCGAACTGATCCTGCTCTTCCTGTATATCGGTTACATGGCGCTGACCGCCGCCATCGACGATGCGCGCCGCGCCGACAAGGCCGGCGGCCTGTTGCTGCTGGTCGGCGTGGTCAATATTCCCATCATCTATTTCTCGGTGAAGTGGTGGAACACGCTGCACCAGGGATCGAGCGTCAATCTCGCCAAGTCGTCGATGGCCACCACCATGCTCTGGGGCATGCTGCTCATGGCCATGTGCTTCTGGATGTATTCGATTGCCGTCGCACTGATGCGCGCACGGACCATCATGCTTGAGCGCGAGTGCCATACCGATTGGGCCAGGGCAGAGTTGCTGGGCAATACGGAAGGAGCCGGGAAATGATCCACTGGAACAGTTTTTCCGACTTCATCGCCATGGGCGGCTACGGTTTATACGTCTGGGGGTCCTTTGGCGTCCCGGCTTTGATCATGGCGATTGAACCGATTGTCGTCTCCCGCAATCGAAAGACCACCATCGCCCGCCTCAAGCGCCAGTTGCGCGCCGAAACAAGGAACACCGCAGAATGAAATCCCGTCACAAGAAGCTCGCCCTGATCGGCGGTGCCCTGGCCATCATCGGCATCATCGCCGCCCTGGTCCTCAACGCCCTCAACAGCAATATCGCCCTCTACATCTCGCCGACCGACGTTGCCGAGGGCAAGGCCCCGCAGGGCAAGGCTTTCCGCATAGGCGGCCTGGTCAAGGAAGGCAGCCTGCAAAGGCAGGCCGACGGCGTGACCATCGCTTTTGTCGTGACCGACACCGCCAAGGACATGACCGTCCATTACAAGGGCATCCTCCCCGACCTTTTCAAGGAAGGCAAAGGCGTCGTCGCCCAGGGCAAGATAGATGGTGACGGCACCTTCAAGGCCAGCGAAGTGCTGGCCAAGCACGATGAAAACTACATGCCACCCGAGGCCGCCAAGGCTGTCGGCGACGCCCAGGCCCGCGAGGCCGGCAAGCATGTATCTCCCTCGTCCTATGCTGGCGACAAGCCGAAAGCGAGTTACTGAACATGATTCCTGAACTTGGTCATTTCGCCCTCATTCTCGCCGCAGTACTTGCGCTGATCCTGGGTACATTGCCGCTGCTCGGTGCCCACCAGAACCGCATGGCCTGGGTCGCCGTCGCCCGGCCCGCGGCAACGGCCATGGCTTTGCTGGTCACCTTCTCATTTGCCTGCCTGGTCCAGTCTTTCGTCACCAACGATTTCTCGGTGGTGTACGTCGCCCAGCACTCCAATTCCCTGCTGCCCATTCAGTACCGCGTCGCCGCGACCTGGGGTGGCCATGAAGGCTCGCTGCTGCTGTGGATGCTCTTCCTGACCTGGTGGGCCTTCGGCGTCGCCATGCTCTCCAGACAACTGCCTGACACCATGGTTGCCCGCGTGCTCGGCACCCTCGGCCTCGTTGCCTTTGGCTTCATGCTCTTCATCCTGATCACCTCCAACCCCTTCGAGCGCCTGCTCCCGGCAGCGGCCGAAGGACGCGACCTGAATCCCCTGCTGCAGGATTTCGGGCTGATCATTCACCCGCCCCTGCTCTACATGGGTTACGTCGGCTTTTCAGTCGCCTTCGCCTTCGCCATCGCCGCGCTACTCTCTGGCCAGTTGGACGCCGCCTGGGCGCGATGGTCCCGGCCCTGGACCCTGGCCGCCTGGTGCTTCCTGACCCTGGGCATTGCCATGGGTTCATGGTGGGCCTATTACGAACTGGGCTGGGGTGGCTGGTGGTTCTGGGATCCGGTCGAAAACGCCTCGTTCATGCCCTGGCTCGTCGGCACGGCGCTCATCCATTCACTGGCCGCGACCGAAAAGCGCGGCAGCTTCAAGAACTGGACAGTCTTGCTGGCGATTTCCGCCTTCTCGCTGTCGCTGCTCGGCACCTTCCTCGTCCGCTCCGGCGTGCTGACCTCGGTGCATGCCTTTGCGACCGACCCGACGCGCGGCATCTTCATCCTGATATTTCTGGTCGCCGTCATCGGCGGTTCGCTGGCCCTGTTTGCCTGGCGCGCCCCCAAGGTTGGTCTTGGCGGACGTTTCGCGCTGGTTTCACGCGAATCGATGCTGCTCACCAATAACGTCCTGCTCGGCGTTGCCTGCGCCACCGTCCTGCTCGGCACGCTCTATCCGCTGCTGATTGATGCGCTGGCGCTCGGCAAAATCTCCGTCGGCCCACCGTATTTCAATGCGGTCTTTGTGCCAGTCATGACACCGCTGCTTTTCCTGATGGGCATTGGCCCCTTTGCTAACTGGAAAGATGCTTCGATTCCGGAAATCCTGCGTACCGTACGCTGGGCTTTTGCTGCCGCTATTGTGGTCGCCATCGTCGTTCCACTGCTCTACGGCAACTGGAATGCCTTCACTGCACTGGGTTTGCTGCTCGCCAGCTGGATCGTCTTTTCCGGCATCATCAACTTTACTGGTCGCGTCCAGAAAACGCGTGGCAACCAGTCATTCCTGAGCGCCGCCCTCAAGCAACCTCGCAGCTTCTTCGGCATGCACGTAGCGCACTTTGGTATTGCCGTCTTTGTCGTCGGCGTGACCATGGTTTCCAGCTATCAGGATGAAAAAGACATCAAGATGGCACCCGGAGAAAGCGTTGATGTCGCCGGCTACCATTTCGCATTTAATGGAGTAAAGGCTGTTGAAGGCCCGAATTACATAGCCGCTCAGGGTGACTTCGATCTGTCGGTCAACGGCAAATTCCAGCGCAAAATGAATCCGGAAAAGCGCAACTACCACTCATCACAAATGCCGATGACCGAAGCCGCGATTGATGCCGGCTTCCTGCGCGACGTTTATGTTTCGCTCGGCGAACCGATCGACCGCGACAAACCGGAAGGCGAATGGGCGGTACGCGTTTATTACAAACCCTTTGTCGACTGGATCTGGGGCGGTTGTGCGCTGATGGCACTGGGCGGCCTGCTGGCCATGCTCGACCGCCGCTACCGCATCAAATCCCGCTCCGCTGCGAGCATCGAACCCGCTGGAACTCAAAAAGCATGAACCGTTATTTCTGGATACTGGGCGGCTTTGCTGCTCTCGTCGCCCTGCTGGCCGTCGGCCTCGGCCTTAACCCACGTGAAGTTCCTTCGCCACTGGTTGGCAAACCGGCACCCGCCTTTACGCTGAACGTTCTCGCCACACCGGACAAAACGCTCAGCCCGAAAGATATGCAGGGCAAAATCTGGCTGCTCAACGTCTGGGCCTCGTGGTGTGTGTCATGCCGGCAGGAACACCCGGTACTGGTTGAGTTTTCCAGAAAAGTCGATGTGCCTGTGATCGGCCTCAACTATAAGGAAGTTCGCGGCGACGGCGGTTTCGACATGAACAAGATGCCCGCCGATGAAGAGAAAAAGCTGGCTTTTCAGCGTGCCAACAAATGGCTGGCTGATCACGGCGATCCGTACAAACTGACGGTGATGGATCTCGATGGCCGCGTCGGTATCGACTACGGCGTTTATGGCGTGCCGGAAACCTACGTCATCGACAAGGCCGGCGTCATCCGCATGAAGCACACCGGACCGATCACGCCGGAAATCCTGGGCAAGAAAATCATGCCCTTGCTCGCCGAGTTGAACAAATGAAATTTCTCGCTCTAATTTTTGCGCTGTTTTTCGCGTCGACCGTAACATTTGCCTCCAGCACGACCGAAGCAGCTCTGGCTGAAGACCCTGTTGCCGAAAAACGCCTGCAAAAGCTGTCCGAAGAGTTGCGCTGCCTGGTCTGCCAGAACCAGACAATTGCCGATTCCAACGCCGAACTGGCGCAGGATCTGCGCCGCGAAGTGCGCAGCATGATCAAGGATGGCAAGAGCGACAAGGAAATCGTCGATTTCATGGTCACCCGCTATGGCGATTTCGTCCTTTATCGGCCGCCGGTTAAAGGCATCACCCTGCTCCTCTGGGGCGGCCCGATCGCCCTGCTACTGCTTGGACTCTTTGCCCTGCAGCGCTATTTGCGCCAGCGCGCCACGCGAATTAACGAAGCCAAGCCACTATCCGCCGACGAAACCAGTCGCGCCGAAGCCTTGCTCAAGGAAATCAACTCGAAATGACCCAGTTTGCCATCTTTGCCACCCTGATGATTGTGGTGGTTGCCGTCATGGTTTTGCCGCCGCTCTGGCTCGGCCTGCGCGCGCCGAAAGCCAAAACCAACCGCAAGGAAATGAATCTCGACATCTTCCGCGATCAGATTGCTGATCTCGAGCGTCAAAAAGCGGAAGGCAATCTGTCCGATGCCAATTTCGAACAAGCAAAATCTGAAATTCAACGCCGTCTGCTTGAAGAAGTCGAACCCGAAAGCGCGGCAGAAACCAGCAGCCACGGCCCCAGCCGCAAACTTGCATTGGCCCTGTTGCTGTCGATGCCGATTCTCGCCGTCACCGGCTACGCCCTGCTCGGCAATCCGCGCGCCCTCGACCCGACGCAAACGGCTGCACCGCCAAAGATGACGCAGGAA